>MDSV01026680.1_pt1 | contig 24399 bp, 31 predicted proteins | sample 810851 | NCBI WGS metagenome assembly MDSV01 (sample SAMN05326640, study PRJNA326480) | marine metagenome | isolation source: seawater | place: Atlantic Ocean: North East | collected 2012 | reverse complement strand
TGAGAGAACGTTTTTTGGGTTTATTATTCCTCCGATATCAGAAACAATTTTATCTTTATTTGATAAAATTGAACTATCAACTTTTGGCATTTGCAAACTTGTCATAAAATTATAATACCGTTTTAAATGATTATGGTCAAAATACTAAAATGACCTATCCTAGCATTTTTTTAATTTTTTCAAGGGCTTTTTGAATATTTTCTTGAGAAGCCGCAAAACTAAACCTAACAAAATCAATAGATGTGGCACCAAATGCGGTTCCGGGCACAATTGCTACACCTGCTTCATGCATACATTTTTTTGAAAATTCTGACCCGTTCATTCCTGTTCCGCTAACATTTGGAAAAGCATAAAAAGCTCCCCCAGGCATACTACATGTAACTCCTGGTAAATCGTTTAATCCTTTGTGAATTAATTTTCTTCTTTGATCAAATTTTTCCATCATGTAGTGAATAGAATCGTCAGGTCCATCAAGTGCTGCTATTCCAGCAAATTGTGATGGTGCATTAACACAAGAAAAACTATTAATTGCTAATTTTGTAACATGTGGAATTAATTTTTCAGGCCACACACTCCAGCCCATTCTCCATCCAGTCATAGAGTAAGCTTTGCTCCATCCATCTAAGACTATTAATCTTTCTTGCAGATCAGGGTAATTAAAAAATGTCGGCATCTCTTTTCCATCGAAAATTTGTCTACTATAAATTTCATCACTTAATATGTAGACATTTGGATGTTTCTTTAAACCCTCAGCAAGAAAATCTATTGCAGGTTTGTCAACAAAACTACCCGTTGGATTGTTTGGATTGATTAAAATAACTAACCTTGTTTTGTCAGTTATCGAAGATAAAATTTTTTCTGGATCAAATTTTAAATCTTTCTCTTTTGTTAAATCATATGGAACAGCTTTAGATCCAGTATAGTTAATCATTGACTCATAAATTGGAAATCCTGGTGTCGGGTGGACTATCTCTACGCCAGGTTCTCCGATCATTTGGATTGCATAATACATTGTAGGTTTTCCCCCTGGCATGATCATAATTCTATCTGGATCTACATCTTTTTTGTATAAACTTTTAATTTTTCTAGATACAGCTTGCCTGCATTCAGTAATACCGTTCGCTAAAACATATCCATGGTGTCCATCATCAATTGCTTTTTTTGCTGCGTCCATAATATGTCGTGGTGTTTTAAAATCAGGTTGGCCTAGACCAAGATGTATCATCTCCTTGCCTTGTGCTTCAAGTTTTTTAGCCTCTGCTAAAACACTAAATGCTGTTTCAGTCCCTAATCTTTCTAAATTTTTTGCAAGTTTCATATATTTAAATTTATAATTAATTTATTTTTTTTCAATATGATATAATTGCATTACCTGTATGCAATCTTAGTCTTATTGAGTTCTTTAATATTTTTACAGCCTAATAAAATCATGTCTCTTGTTAATTCGTCTTTTATTCTCTTTAGCAACATTTCAACACCCTGTTGGCCACCTGCACTTAAAGCAAAAAGAAAAGCTCTACCAAAGCTACAAGCGGTTGCACCTAAAGATAACGCTTTAAGAACATGAGTTCCTCTTCTAATTCCACCATCGACAATTATTTCTATTTTTCCCCCTACTGCATCGGCTATTGCAGGTAATTGATCAAATGGTGCCCTAGATCCATCTAATTGTCTACCGCCGTGATTGGAAAGCATTATAGCAGAAGCCCCAATATCAACTGCTCTCTTTGCGTCCTCTACAGACATTACCCCCTTTAGAGCAAAAGGACCGCCCCATTTTTTAACGACGTACTCAGCATCTTTCCAACTCATAGCAGGATCATATTGTTCGTTAATATATTCCATTACTCCCTTGGCGATGCTCGAACCTTTTTTTGTAAAATGTGCGACATTTGCTAATTGAAATTTCTCATGTGTTAAATAATTAATTGACCAAATAGGATGGGTAGCAAAACTCATAATACTTTTTAAGGTTAATTTGGGAGGTGTTGTAAATCCCCATTTATGATCTCTTTCTCTATTACCTGCAACTACTGTATCAACTGTTAAACACAAAGCTTTAAATCCAGAGGCCTTGCATCTATCAATCAGATTATCTGTCAAAGCTTGATCTTTATGAATATAAAGTTGAAATAATTTTGGGCCTCCTGAAATATTTGCAATCTCTTCTATTGAAGATGTTGCCATAGTTGACATGCTATAAAAAGTTCCATATTTTTCCGCTGCTCTAGCTGATGCCTTGTCTCCATCATGGTGATAAAGTCTTTGCATTGCTGTTGGTGATAAAAAAATTGGCATATCAATTTTTTGACCCAAAACATTTGTTGAAAGATCAGGTTGGCCAACACTCGCTAAAATATTTGGCACTAAATCACATTTAGAAAAAGACTCTGTATTTCGTTTTAAAGTGGCTTCGTCATCTGAGCCTCCGTCAATATAATGAAATATAGGAGCAGGAAGATTTTTTTTTGCTAATTTTCTAAAATCTTCTACATTGTAACAATCATTTAAAGACATAGTAAACAAATATTATAAATTAAAACTTCTTTGAAAAAGTTATAGATTGATTGTCAGCACCAGGATTAACAGTTCCCCAATCATTATTAGAAATATGACTATAGCTGTAGCCTATGTTTGCGCCATTAAGAATATCAATACCTACTTTAAGTTCGCTTTTAAACTCAAGAACATCGCCTAAATTTTTTCCACCACCTTGCTCATAATACCCTGGGGCAAAACCTGGAGAAATTTTTACTGGACCTAATTGGTATTGTGCTTCAATACCTGTATACAAATATGCTGCACCTTTTCCTGTAACGAATGCACCTGTAACTGGAGCTAATTTTCCTAACAATGTATCTCTAAAAAGGTTTGGATTTCTATGCTCTACACCAAATAATTGAGTTTCATCATCACCTACTGCGTCAGTGGTATCAAATTTACCAGTATAAACTGATATATCTTTATTTGCAGAATCAGCTGATAAATCAAATGATATTAAAAAAAGCGATGCTGCAATCAGTATTATTTTAAATTTCATTATGAAAAAATACTACCTTAATTAGAAAAAGTACACCTTCAATTTATCTTACTTGTGCTTTCCTTTTTTGATTATATTAAAAATGATCAAACCGCCTAAAACTAAGACAAAATAGGGCAACATCCATAATAAAAAACTGCTGTTATTAAAAGGCGGTTGATAAATAATCCATTCACCATATTTACTCGTTAAAAAACTATAAATTTCTTCCTTTGTTTTTCCCTCTTTAATTTGTTCAATCACAACTAATTTTATAACCTGAGCAAATTCAGAGTTTGAATCTCCAATTGACTGCCCCTGGCAAACTAAGCACCTTATATTTTTAAAAATTTCATTTTGTTTTACTCTTTCCTCGCTTGCGCCAGCTTTAAAAAAGGAAATAACAATTAAAAAAAGTATTAATTTTTTCATAATCAGTTTTTAATCAGTTTTGAAATATCTTTGAAATCTCTAAGGTTTAATGGTCCTATAAATTTTTTAATTATAATTAAATCATTATTTATTAATATTGACTCAGGGACACCATAAACACCAAATGTAACAGATGATTTGCCATTTTTATCCTTGGCAATAAAATCATACGGATTTCCTAGTTCTGATAGAAATTCCAAAGCATTATTTTTTTTATCTTTAAAATTAATTCCTAAAATTTGTAAATTTTTTTTATCTTTAGTTAAATTCATTAAAAACTTGTGCTCATCTCTACAAGGCTTACACCATGAGGCCCAAATATTTATAAGAGTGAATTTTTTTTTTTTTAAATACTGCTCATCAATTATATCTTCATAGTTATTAATTGATCTTAACTGAAAATTATCTATTGGTTTTCCTATTATGCTTTTTGTGTCGTAAACTGTGTTTCTTCCTAAACTAAATAAAAAAACAGATAATATAAAAATGATAAAAGCAAAGACAATAATTCTATTTATATTAATTTTCATACATATCTTTGTTAATCATTATTCTTATGAAACCTCCAAATGCTATTAAGAATCCTGAGAACCATATCCAAAACATAAAAGGCTTTTCTTGAAATTTAATATTATAATAATCAGATCTAGAAATATTACTCATCGTTATGTAAGTATCTTTCGTTAGTTTAGTTTTAATAGACGCCTCATAGGTTAATGTTGGGGGATTATTATAAATTCTAATTTCCGGAATTAATATTTCGCTTGTTTTTTTTTTAAGATCTACAAGTTTAAACTTACCGACGATAGACTCATAATTTTTTTCTTTAATTGTATTTAAAGAATTAAAATATATTTCATATTCGGTGAATTTTTTAGACTCTCCTACTTTTAAGTTAAAATCATGTTCTTTTGTTAATTGATGATTCAAACCAATAAATAAAACCAAAAAAGCGAAACCAATATGTGATGTTATTCTTGGAAGTTGATTTTTAGTTTTTTTTTAATCATTTGTAGTAAATCAAAAGAAGAATAACAAATAAGAAAAAAAGCAAAAATAAAAATTAGACTCGATAAGAAGGTATATTTTTTTAAGAACAAAAAAATTATAAAGTTTAACAATATTGATGCTGCCAAGATTAATATTGCAGGGCCTACCTTAAACTTATCTTTTATCCATCCCATATTTGGTGAAATCGCCATAAAAATAAGAAACGGAATTAGAAGAGGAAAAATTACAAGATTATAATACGGAGGACCTACGGATATTTTTTCACTTATAATAACTTCTAAAAAAATTGGATACAATGTGCCAATTAAAACAGTTGCAAGAAAAAAAATCATAAACCAGTTGTTTATTAAAATAAGAGCTTCTTTACTTTTAAAGCTGTAGTTAAAATTTTCATCTTGATGATTTTGATAAAAAATAATTAAAGAGGAAATTATCATGATCGTAAGAAAAATTAGAATATATATACCTCTAGAAGGATCGCTTGCAAAAGTGTGAACTGAGTTTAATACTCCTGATCTTACTAAAAAAGTACCCATTACACTTAGAGTAAATGTTAGAAGACACAGTATGATTGCCCATGAGTAAGAGTAGTTTCTTTTTTCAAGCACTAATAATGAATGGAATAAAGCAGTCATTATAAACCAAGGCATCAAAGAGGAATTTTCTACGGGATCCCAAAACCAGAACCCTCCCCAACCTAATTCATAATAAGCCCAAATAGAGCCAGCAAGTATTCCAAGAGTTTGGAAGCTCCACGTAATTTGAACCCAAAATTTTATTGATTGCGCAAAAAGCTTCCCTCTATAATTACTTATCAAAGAACCCAAGGCTGCAGAAAAATATATAGATGAACCTACAAACCCAATATAAAGTAATGGTGGGTGTATTGCCAGTGCTGGATCTTGCAAAATAGGATTCAAACCTAATCCCTCAAGGGGTATAGGGTAAATAGAACTAAATGGATTCGAATTAATTAATAGAAAAATAATAAAACCAGCTATTAAGATATTTTGAAAAATTAGAGTGCTTAGCACATATCTTTTATTATTTTTATTATTAAAAATTAAAAATAAATAAGAAAATATAACCAAAATATTTATCCAGAGTAAAAGGCTTCCCTCATGATTTCCCCACGTGCCGGATATTTTATAAAATAAAGGTTTAGCGGAATGTGAGCTTTCGTAAACGGTTACTAGAGAAAAATCTGAGAAAATAAATCCCAATATAAGAGATAAAAAACACAGTATAACAAATGTTACCTGCCATAAAGCTAATGTAAAAATATAAGGCTTAATAATTTTGGTCCCATAACTATAGTTATAAAAAGATCTATAGATAATAGATAAACTTAAAAATAAAGATAAGATTAAGAATAAATTTCCTAAGTTACTTAACATTTAAATTTTTTACATTGTTATTTTTAGGTGGCATATATTCTTCATCGTGTTTAGCTAAGATCCTATTAGCAATAAAAAATTTTTTATCTTTTAGTATTCCTTCTGCAACCACTCCTTTACCTTCTGCAAAAAGATTAGGAACTGTTCCTTTGTAACTTATTAGAATTTCATTTTTTAAATCTGTAATAATAAACTGTATTTCCTCAGAGTCGGTTTTAATAGAATTATTTTTAACCATACCTCCAACTCTCATTAGTTTTTCTAAAACTATATCATTTTTTTCTTTAATTTCTGTAGGAGTTGAAAAGTATAAAATATTATCGTTTAAAGTTCTTAATAAAATTATTGAAGATACTACGGTAATTAAAATTAATAAGAATAAAAATATTATTCTGTTTTTAACTTTTTGTGCCAGCATTTAGAAATGCTATTAATTTATACCAGAGCTTGCTGCTAAAATTTGTTTAGCAAACTTAGAATTTTTTATAACAGCTTGTTTTCTCTCTTCAGGTAATGAGTTTAATTCGCTCAAAAAGATTCTCTCGTATTTTTTTAAAGTTTTTTTGGTTCTAGCGTAAAGTATTGTGCATGCGATAAGCACTATGCCAAAAGACAACCAAACATAAAGTCCATAACCATTCATTAATATAAGTTCTGTAATCATAATCTTTTAATATTTTTTCTCTTTATTCTAATGATTTCTGTTTTATATTTCATTAGAAAAATTAGCGCACTGTAGAGCAATAATACCAATAACATTAATGCTAATGGTAGCAGCATAGTTGGATGAATGCTGCTAGCACCTCCTAACTTAATACTCGCAGGTTGATGGAGAGTGTTCCACCAGTCTACCGAATATTTAACTATAAATAAATTAATAAAACCTAATATTGCAATTGTTGAAGATATTTTTTCTATTGATTTCTCATTTTTAAAAATTTTAAAGCTTAAGATATACAAAATATAAAAAAACATCAAAAATAGCATAGATGTTAATCTTGCATCCCAAGCCCACCAAGTTCCCCAAGTTGGCTGTCCCCAAATTGCTCCTGTTGTAATAGCAAGACAAGTAAAAAGTAATCCAATGGGCGCTAAACTTTTGTTAACTAAATTTAATATTTTAATTTTAAAAATAAAGTTAAGCAAAGTTGATAAAGTTATTAATGAGAAAATTGCTAAACCAATCCATGCTGCTGGAACATGTAAATACATAATTCTTACCGAGTCTCCTTGTATATAATCTGGCGGTGAAATGATGAAAGCAAAAGTTAATCCTGTAATTAATATTACAAAAAAAACAGAATTAATTACTTTTATTATTTTTTCTATTATAAAAAAAATATTGCTTGAGGTTAAAAATTTTATCATTTTGATAGAATTAGTTATAATAGTTTTCTTTTTTTAAGTGAAGATGATAATTAGGCTCAATTGAGAATTGAGAGGGAGTTAAAGAAGTATGAGTTAATTCCCAATTAAGCACTAACCTAAAAAATATAATTAAACTATTTGTTCTATGTTTGAGCTAAAGTTGTTAAATTTGTGGCAATGTAGTTTTTTAAGGCTTAATTTGAGAGCTTAAAATAACCTGTGCCTTTTTTTCCAGAAAAAATTTCATCAATTAAGGGATGCTTTACTGGCTTAGCTGATTTATCAATTATTAAATTTTGCTCCGAAACATAAGCTTCATAAGTAACTTCATTGCTTTCAGCTAACAAATGATAAAAAGGCTGATCTTTTCTAGGTCTCACATCTTTGGGGATAGACTGATACCATTCCTCTGAATTACTAAATTCAAAGTCAACATCATAAATAACTCCTCTGAAATCAAAATGTTTGTGCTTCACAGTAGTTCCTATAGCAAATTTTGCAATGTTAGATATCATTAATATCAAGATAATAATTTTTTTAGAAAAATCAATATATAAATTTATTTAAAATTTAATTCATGCTAAACAATGTTGTGAATAAGTCTTTTTTAAAATTCCTTACTGACTTTGGGCCTTTATTAATTTTCTTTACAGTTTATTATAAAAGTGGAAACAATTTAAGCCTTGCTATACCCCCGTTAATTATTTCAACCATAATAGCTGTTGCAATAGTTTACTTTATAGAGAGAAAAATTCCCTATGTTCCTTTGATGGGAGGAGTAATAATATCACTGTTTGGGGGTTTGACTTTATATTTCAATAATCCAATTTTTTTATATGTGAAACCAACGGTTATAAACATTTTGTTTGCAGTTATTCTCCTACTAGCTAAAATCTTTTTTAAAAGAAATTTATTAAAAACTGTATTTAATAATTCATTTCAACTTGATGATTTAGGGTGGGATAAACTTAACTTAAGATGGGCATATTTTTTTATATTTTTAGCAATTTTAAATGAAATAGTGTGGAGAACGCAAAGTGAGGTGTTTTGGGTGAATTTTAAGGTGTGGGGGCTTTTGCCTTTATCTTTTATTTTTACAGCGTTACAATTACCACTTATAAATAAACATAAGATATGAAAAACCTAAAATTAGTTATTAATAATAGTCAAAAAAATAAAGAAAAAGAAATTTTTTTTGTTAAAAAAGAATTACAAACAATTTTAAACCTTTATGCACATATGGTTTCTAATGGAACGTGGAAAGACTATAGTCTTTCTAGTGGATCAAAAGAAATTTCTTTTGATGTATATCAACGAGCATCGGACAAACCTTTTTTAAGAATATTGAAAAATTTTAAACCAGACTACAATAATGAAAAGTTTATAATAAAAGATAAAAATGGAAAAATTTTAGAAAAATCTGAAAATTTAAATCGTCTAATTAAAAAAACTAGATGGAATAATTTAAAAGTGGTGAAATAATTATCTTCTTTGGCCGAAAAGCCTTAACAACATTATAAATAAATTTATAAAATCTAGATAGAGAGTTAACGCTCCCATTACTGCTTTTTTTCCAATCAGCTCTCCACTATCACTAGCTAAATACATATTTTTAATTTTTTGAGTATCATAAGCAGTTAGTCCTACAAAAATTAAAACACCTAAAATTGATATAACAAAATACATCATTGAAGATTTCATAAAAATATTAACTATAGAAGCAATTATAATTCCAAATAAACCCATCATTAAAAATGAACCAAGTTTAGTTAAATCTTTTTTTGTTGTGTAGCCATAAATACTCATTGCTCCAAATGTCCCCGCTGTAATAAAAAATACTCTTGTGATGCTAGCGCCAGTATAAAGTAAAAATATTGAAGACAATGAAGCTCCCATCAAGGCTGCAAAAATCCAAAAAGTAGTTTGAGCCTTAGAGGCACTCATTTTTCTAATTCCAAAACTCATATAAAAAACTACTCCTAACGGAGCTAACATGAGTACCCATTTGAGTCCTGATGCATATATCGTATTACCAAAATTTGTTAATCCTATTATTTGTCCACCATCACCGGTAACCACTGCCATTTTAAAAAATAGTAATGCAATAAAACCAGTTAGCAACACACCTGATGCCATATAGTTATAAACTTTTAACATATATGCTCTAAGTCCTTGGTCGATAATAGCTTCTGATGCTGATGACTTGATTGTTGTGCTTTGTTTATTAAATTCCATAAATCTAATATAAATACTTTTAATTACTTTTCAATAGAGAATTATTCATTTAAAAAAACAATAAAATATTACAAATATATGAAATTTAAAAAACTTGGAAGCTCAAATCTAGATGTAAGCCTAATTTGTCTTGGTACAATGAATATGGGAGAGCAAAACTCTGAATCAGAAGGATTTGAACAAATGGATTTTTCTCTAGAAAAAGGAGTAAATTTTTTTGACACTGCAGAGATGTATGCTATTCCACCAAGAGAGGAAACTTATGGCAAAACTGAAGAAATTATCGGTAATTGGTTTAAAGAAAAAAAAAATCGAAACAAAGTTATTTTAGCCACAAAGTGTGTTGGGGATGGGCCTAATTGGATTAGAGGTGGTGTTAATCAATTTTCAGAAAAAAATATTTCTCTAGCGATTGAAGGTAGTCTTAAAAGATTGAGGACAGATTATATTGATCTTTATCAACTCCATTGGCCAGAGAGAAATGTAAATTATTTTGGAACAAGAGATTACAGTCATAATTATAAAGAAGATAAATGGAATAGCTTTGAGTCAATTTTAAAAGTTCTAAAGAAATTTATTGATCAAGGAAAAATAAGATATATAGGTGTGTCTAATGAAACACCTTGGGGATTTTCTAAATATCTAGAAATATCAGAAAGATTAAATCTGCCCAGGATAGTATCGGTTCAAAATCCTTATAATTTATTAAATCGCTCTTACGATATTGGAATGTCTGAAATTTCGTGTAGAGAAAAAGTTGGTTTACTTGCATACTCTCCTCTAGCAATTGGTTATCTCTCGGGTAAATACCGTAATGGAAAAATACCAGAAAAATCTAGGATTGGATTATTTGGAAAATTTTGGACAAGATATAAGGAGCCAGGTGCAAGGCAAGCTACTGATGAATATTATAAACTAGCAAAAGATAGTGGATTATCATTGACTCAAATGTCGCTTGCCTATGTAAATTCTAGGCCTTTCACAACTAGCAATATTATAGGCGCCACTACAATGGAACAATTAAGAGAAAATATTGGAAGCGTTGACATTGAACTAAGTGAGGATCTTATTGAAAAAATAAACTTTATTCACTCAAATATTCCCAACCCAACCCCTTAACAATTCAAGCCATTGAAATACTGTGTTTTTAGTATTAAAACAAATTATGTATCTTAAAAAAATATTAATTTTGTTTGTAGCAATTTTATTCACATCCCAACTAAACGCTAATACTCCAAGATCCACTGGAAAATATAAAAATTGGGAGAGTTTTAGTATTGAAACAGATAAAGGTAAAGTTTGCTTTGCTCAAACTATACCAAAAAAAAGATCTCCTGCAGCAGTTTCAAGGGGACAATCAAAATTATTTGTAACTTTTAGACCCTCGGAGAACATCAAAGATGAGATTAGTTTAACAAGTGGTCATGATTATAAATCTTCAACAGTAACAGCCTCTTCCGGGAAAAATAATTTTAATTTGTTCTCACAAAATAATTTTGCTTGGCTTTTGGATGAAAAAGAAGAACAAAGTTTTATTAAGTTAATGAAAAGAGCTACAAACTTAATAGTTAAAGCTAGAACTGTTAAGGGGGCGGAAACTACAGACCATTACTCAATGATGGGTTTTACAAAAGCTTACAACACCGCAAAAAAAACCTGTAGTTAAATGAAAAAGATTGTTTTAGCTTATTCTGGGGGTCTCGACACCTCAATTATTTTAAGGTGGCTTCAAGAAAATTATAAAGCAGAGGTAATTGCTTATACATCTGACATTGGGCAAGAGATGAATAAGAATAAAATAATTAAAAATGCAAAAAGATTAGGAGTAAAAAAAATCATTATTGAAGATTTAAAGAATACTTTCGTCAAAGAATATGTTTTTCCAATGATCAGAGCGCATGCTGTTTATGAAGGTGTTTATTTGCTAGGGACTTCTATTGCAAGACCGTTAATTGCAAAAAGACAAATAGCTATAGCGAAAAAATTTGGAGCTTATGCAGTTTCTCATGGTGCTACCGGAAAAGGAAATGACCAAGTTAGGTTTGAGTTGGGTTATGCTTTCTTTGGTAAAAATAAAATTAAAATCATAGCACCTTGGAGGGAGTGGAAACTTCAATCAAGAACAGATTTGATCAAATATGCAAATAAAAATAACATACCTATACCCAAGGATAAAAAGGGTGCTCCTCCATTTTCTATCGATGATAATATTTTTCATACCTCTACAGAAGGAAAAGTTTTAGAAAACCCTAAAAATTCTGCTCCAGAATTTATTTATCAAAGGACTGTATCACCAAAAAAAGCTCCGGATAAATTAACTAGAGTAAGTATTACCTTCAAAAGTGGAGACCCAATTGCTGTTAACGGAAAAAATTTAAAACCAGAAAAACTTTTGGAAAAGTTAAACAACCTGGCAGGTAAAAACGGGATAGGAAGAGTTGATTTAGTAGAAAACAGATTTATTGGAATAAAATCAAGAGGAGTTTATGAAACGCCGGGAGGAACCGTTTTGTACCAAGCTCATAGAGCAATTGAGTCAGTGACTATTGATAAAGAAGCTGCTCATGAAAAAGAAAGAATTATGCCTGCTTATGCTGAACTTGTTTACAACGGTTATTGGTTTTCAAAAAAAAGGATCAAACTTCAAAAAATAATTGACAAGAAAAGAAACCAAGTTTCTGGAATTGTTGTTCTTGGCTTATACAAAGGAAACGTTATTATTCTGTCAAGAAAAACAAAAAACAAAGCTTATTCTATGAAAAAAGTTTCTTTTGAAGAAAACAAAACTTTTAACAAATCAAAAATTGAAAAATTTATAAAACATCACTCAAAACAGTTAAACAAAGCTTAAATTTCTGATACAATCTTTTTAATGAATTCAGCGATTCGAAATATCCAATTAGTAGCAGTAATCTTAGTTCTTGGCGCAACAATAATCGCATTTTTCTTAGAAATTTTGAAAATGTATGAAATTAAAAATGTCACTCTAGCAGATCTGCTTTTGATGTTTATATACATTGAGGTAATTGGATTAGTGAGATCATATTGGGAGTCAAGAGCCGTCAGAGTTATTTATCCTTTGATCATCGCAATTACAGCTTTAGCACGTTATATAATTTTGCAAGATAAAGAATCAGATCCAACTAACTTAATCTATCTTGCAACAGCAATTTTAATAGTTTCAATAGCAACTGTTGTGATTAGATTTAGAAGAAGTAAATATTTGAAAATTGATAAAGATAAATCTAACGATCTTTAAAACACTCCAAGGTATTTTTTAACAAACAAGCAATAGTCATAGGACCTACACCTCCAGGCACTGGGGTTATCGCTTTAGCTTTATCTTTAACCTCGTTAAAACAAACATCCCCTACTATTTTATCTCCAACTTTATTAATGCCTACATCTATTACAATTACATTTTTTTTCACCCAATCTCTTTTTACTAAATTAGCTACACCTGCTGCTGCAACTAGAATATCTGCCTTTTTACACTCTGATTTTAAATCTTTTGTTTTTGAATGAACAATTGTTACTGTACAATTTTCTCTAAGAAGTAATTGAGCCATTGGCTTACCGTTTAAATTTGACCTACCTATTATTACAGCATGTTTACCAGTTAGATTTTTTTCTACTTTTTTAATTAACAACAAACATCCAAGAGGTGTGCACGGAACTATTGCACTGTTTCCAGAGGCTAGATTCCCAACGTTGATGGGATTAAATCCATCAACATCTTTTGACGGATCTATTATATTTATAATTTTTTCTTTGTTTATCTGTGGAGGTAAAGGCAGTTGAACTAAAATACCTGATACTTCATTTTTACGGTTTAATTCTTTAATTTTTTCTAAAATCTCATTTTCTGTTACTTCCTTTGGATATCTTATTATCTCTGAATTAATTCCAACCTCTTTTGAGTTTTTTTCTTTGTTCCTAACGTATATTTGACTTGGTAGGAAATCACCAATCAATATTACTGTTAAACCTGGTACTTTATTAGTTTTTTCTTTTATCAATAAAATTTCTTTTTTAATTTCTTCTCTTAGTAAAGCAGACTCTTTTTTTCCATCTATAATCATATTTAAAACATTGAAGGTGCAAACGTCTCAAAAACTAAATTTCTTAAAAACATTAATCCTAAAATAAGAACTATAGGAGATATATCAATTGAGCCTAAATTTGGTAAATATCTTCTTATATAGTTCAATGGTGGATCGGTAAGTTTGTATGAGATGTCAAGCACAGAGTAAACAAACCGATTACTTGTATTTAATATACTAAATGCGACTAGCCAACTAATTACAGCGTTAATTATTAAAATCCAAATATAAAGTCCAATTATGTTATCAAACAATATTAAAAGTGATTTCATGTATTTTTCTCCACATAAATTGATGTACTTGGAAACGCAAATGATGCTTTATTTTTTTCAACAATGTTTTTTATTTCAATTGCTAGGGTGTCTTTAACATTCATCCATTCTACGTAATGGGTAGTTTTTGTAAAACAAATCAATCTTATGTCAATAGAACTTGCAGCAAATTGATCTATCTTGACTGATAAAATTGTGTCCTTTGATTTAGAAAAATCATCACTACTTCTTATAAAGTTTTCAATTTGATTTTTGATATTTTTAAGCTGCTCACTTGTAGTTCTATACTCGAGTCCAATTATCCAATTAATTCTTCGATTTGTTGTCAACGAATTATTAATTACTGCATTTTCTGCGAATTGAAAGTTGGGTATTGTTGCCAAAGATTTATCAAATCTTCTTACAACAGTGGATCTAAATCCAATATTTTCTACAGTTCCTTCAATGACTCCATCAACAAATATCCAATCTCCAACTTGAAACCTTCTTTCAACTAACACTAAAATACCGGATATCAAATTTTTAAATAAATCTTGAGCGCCTAAGGCGACAGCAACACCAAATAATCCTAAGCCTGCAATAATTGGTCCAATTTTTATTCCCCAAAGTTCTAAAACAGCTGCGGCTCCTAAAATTAAAATCAAAACTTTTATTGCTTTTATAATCCAATTAATTAAATCTCTTGAAAGCAAACCGCCAACAGACTTTATAACTACTGAAAATGGTCCAATAATTTGATGAAAAGTCCAAAAAATCAAAATAGTTATTAAAGATCTATTGATTGTTTCAATAGCGTTGTGTTCAACGGTTAAGTAACTTGTAGATACAAAAAAACCTAAAACAATAGGAAAAAACTTTGCAGGTCCCTCCATCGAAAAAACGAGTGAATTGTCAAATTTATTAGTTGTCTTTGAAACATATTTTTCAAGTCTCTTAACTACGAATTTTGAAAATATCCCTCGCAAAAATAGAAAAAAAATAAAAATTGTTAAAGCAATTATTATTTCAGAAATATTTATTCCTGATACTCCGTCTTTCCAAACGTCTAAAAATAACTCTTTAAAGTTTTTTAATACATCCATTAATTAAACTCCTCTAACTGTAGTAGCTCTTCTCCAGGGTTAAAAATCCTAATTTTTTTCCATCCTTTATTTGTAAAAACATTTGCTACTTTTTTACTTATACACATAACTGTAGAGCCTGTCATTATTGGATATAATGAGTAATTTTTAATTATTTCAATAAAACTTTGAGCACTTCTCGTTGAGTATACAAAAATTATGTCTGGGGGATAGTTTTCTATTATTTTTTTATTTTCTTGGTTTAAACCAGTAATTTTTTTTGACAAGTAATTTACAATCTTTCTAATTTTAAAACCTTCTTTTTGAAGTTCTTGGTCTAAATCAAAAGTTATATTATCTCCACAAAAGTAAGCTATCTCAGATTTTTGATCTATGTATTGTGAGTTTATTATTAAGTTTTTTAAAGCATTTACATTTCCACCAGCTGAAATCGTATTTATATATCCGAATTGCCTAGCAATTTTTTCAGTTATACCACCTACACAAAAGCAGAGTTTGTTTTTTTTATCTTCATTTAAAACATTAAGATTTCTAATTGCATTAGCACTTGTAAATATAAATGCACTATAATCATTCGAGTTTGCCGGATTAATTTTTGCGGGAGATATTTCTAAAGTAGGTAATTGAACAATTTTGTGTCCCATTGAAAAAAGTTTGCCCATTAAATCTTCGGATTCTATTAAAGGTCTTGTGGTTAAAATATTCATTTTTTTTTAAATTCCTTACCTGCTATTTCTAAAATTTTATTTCCAACTCTTTTTCCAATTTTTAAAGCATCGTTTTTTATTCCACTATCTTCATAATTGAAGTTTTTTTTTCCGTCATCTGAAAATAATTGAGCTTTCAAATTAATATTATTATTTACAATACATGCAAAACCTCCTACGGCTGTTTCACAATCGCCTCCTATTTGTCTTAGCATTTGTCTTTCTGCAATAGCACAAAGGTTTGTGTCCTTATGATTTATATTATTTAAAATATTTTTATTATAAATATCGTCTTTTCTACATTGAACAGCGATAATTCCTTGCCCAACAGCTGGTAAGATTTCTTTAGTTGAAAAAATTTTTTTTATTTTTTTTTCTAATTTTAAAGTTTTAATTCCTGCAAGCGCAAGAATTATTCCATCTAATTTTCCTTCTTCAATTTTTTTAATTCTTGTATCGATATTTCCTCTAATATTTTCAACTGAAATTTTTTTATTTATTAATTTTAATTGTAGTTCTCGCCTTCTTGAACTTGAGCCAACAACGATATTTTGCTTTATTTGATCTAGTTTTTGATTTTTGTTACTTATGTAAGCATCTCGTACATCATTTCTTTTTATGTATGCGCCAATAATTAAATCATCCGTCTCCTCTGACTCCATGTCTTTTAAGGAGTGAACCGCTATATCAATTTGTTTATTTAATAAATTTTCTTCTACTTCCTTACAAAATAAATTTTTTCCACCTATTTCCGATAACTTTTTGTTTTGAAATATGTCTCCAGAAGTTCTTATTGGTTTAAAGGAAAAGTCACTTTCTTGTAGATCTAAGTTATTTTCTAAAATTAACGCTTTAACTTTAGCTACATAAGCCAAAGATAATTTACTGCCCCTAGCGCCAATTGTGATTTTTTTCATTATTAATTTATATATTCAGTATTTGTATTTTATACTATTCTAATATTTAGTTCATAAATTAAATGGAAAAAAAACTTATATTTTTAGGAATAGAAACAAGCTGCGATGAAACAGCAGCAGCTGTAATACAAGAAAATAACAGTGGAACCGCAAATATATTATCTAGTGTTGTATCAAGTCAAATAGAAGAACATAAAGAATTCGGGGGGGTCGTACCTGAGATAGCGGCTAGAGCTCATGTTGAAAATATTGATTTTATTATTGATAAAGCTCTAAATGAAAGCAAGTTGACTTTAGATAAAATTGATGGAGTAGCTGCAACTGCTGGGCCTGGCTTAATCGTTTGCCTCACTGTAGGTTTAAATATCGGAAAATCTATTGCAGCATTTTCAAACAAACCGTTTATAGCAGTAAATCATCTTGAAGGTCATGCTTTAAGTCCTGGTCTTGAAACAAAAATTGAATTTCCATATTTGCTTCTTCTTATTTCCGGTGGGCATTCACAATATTTAATTGTTAAAGATGTTAATAATTATGAACAGCTAGGAACTACAATTGATGATGCGCTGGGAGAAGCTTTCGATAAAACAGCTAAAATATTAGATCTCGGATATCCAGGGGGCCCTTATGTCGAAAAATTTTCTAAAATAGGAGACAAAAATTATTTTAAATTACCAGAACCAATCATAAATAAAGGGGGGTGCAATTTATCTTTTGCAGGTTTAAAAACAGCTGTATTACGAGAATCAAAAAAAATTAACGGTAATACTAAATTAAAATATAATCTTGCTGCATCTTTTCAATATACTATAAATAAAATTTTATATAAAAAAACTAAAGAAGCTATGAAACAATTTTCAAAAAAAATTGAGAAAAAAAATCCACAATTTATTGTAGCAGGTGGTGTTGCAGCAAATAATTCAATTAGGGATAACTTGTATAAAATTTCAAAGGAGATGAATTTCGAGCCGATATTTCCTAATTTAAAATTTTGTGGTGATAACGCAGCAATGATAGCTTGGGCTGGCATAAATAGATTTAAAAAAAATTTAATAAACAGTATTAACTTTAAAGCAAAATCTAGGTGGCCGTTAGATGAAGATGCCCCATATATGAAAGGGCCTGGTTTAAAATTATAATAAATTTTCACTGACTTTACTGCTAGCAAAATTTGTTCTAAGATAAAAATACTTTCGATGAAAACAATTATAATAGCAGAAGCTGGCGTAAATCATAATGGTAGCTTAAAAATTGCAAAAAAACTTATAAAAATTGCTTCTAAAGCTGGAGCAAACATTATTAAATTTCAAACTTTTACAGCTAAAAATACTCACACTCTTAATGCCAAAAAAGCCAACTATTTAAAAAAAAGTACCAAAAACAATCAAAGTTTTTATGACGTTATAAAAAGTTTAGAATTAAGTAAAAAAAAACATTTCGAGTTAAAAAAAGAATGTATTAAAAGAAATATAGAATTTTTATCAACTGCTTTTGATATAGATAGCATTAAACTGATTAACAAAATTGGCGTTAAAAGATTTAAAGTTCCATCGGGTGAAATAAATAATTTACCATATTTAAGATTTATTGGAAAACTTAATAAAAAAATAATCCTTTCAACAGGAATGGCTACCTTACAAGAAATTGAAGCTGCAATAAAAATTCTTCAAAAGGCAGGAACAAAAAAGAAAAATATAACCATTCTTCAATGTAACACTGAATATCCCACTCCATATACTGATGCTAATTTACGAGCAATGGAAACAATTAAAAATAAATTTAAAGTAGATGTAGGATACTCTGACCACACCAGCGGAATAGAGGTACCTATAGCTGCGGTGGCACTTGGCGCAAAAATAATTGAGAAACATTTTACTATAAGTAACAAAATGGCTGGTCCAGATCATAGTTCAAGCATAAACCCCAGCCAGCTTAAGCTCATGGTAAAGTCCATAAGAAATATAGAAAAATCAATTGGAACAGGGAAAAAAGTTCCATCTAACAGTGAAAAAAAAATATACCTATAGTAAGAAAATCAATTGTTGCCAAAGTTAAAATTAAAAAAGGTGATAAATTTTCTGAAAAAAATATTACGGTTAAACGTCCAGGAACAGGAATATCACCAATGAAATGGGATAAAATTATCGGAAAGAAAGCAAAACAAAATTTCGATGAGGATAGTTTTATAAAAAATTAATGAAAAAAATTTGTATCATTACAGGTTCTCGTGCTGAATATGGTTTACTATTTAATTTAATTAAAAAAATTAAAGATTATAAAAATTTTAAATTACAAATTATTGCTACCTGTATGCACCTTCTTCCTAAATATGGATTAACATATAAAGAAATAATCAAAGATGGCTTTAAAATAGATTGTAAAGTTAAAATGCCCTTACTTTCAAGTAAACCAGAAAATATTTCAGCCGCAACTGGAATAGGTATGGTAGGTTTTTCAAAAGCATATTTAAAATTAAAACCTGATTTAGTAGTTGTTTTGGGAGATCGATTTGAAATTTTGTCTGCTGCATTTGCTGCATTATCACAAAAGATTCCCATTGCTCATATTCATGGAGGCGAAAGTACTTTTGGTGCAATAGATGAAGCTATAAGGCATTCAGTTACTAAAATGTCTACTTGGCATTTTCCTGCAACAAATAAATATAGAAAAAGAATTATACAAATGGGGGAAAATCCAAAAAATATTTTTGTAGTTGGTTCTTTAGGAGTTGATCGCATAAAAAAAACTAAGCTTTTTTCAAAATCTGAATTAGAGAAAAAAATTAATTTTAAATTTGATAAACCAACTTTCTTAATTACTTACCATCCTGAAACACTGGGAAAAAATCCAGAAAGAGATAATGTAAAAGCTTTACTTAGTGCAGTTAATAGTATTAAAAACATCAAGGCAATATTTACACTGCCTAATGTAGATAGTGGAAGTGACATAATAATATCCATGATAAAAAGATTTGTTAAAATGAACAAGGAAAGATTTAAGATATTTAAATCGATGGGAGATACTTTGTACCTTTCTGCTATGAAACACTCTCAACTTGTTTTAGGAAATTCATCTAGTGGAATCATTGAGGCGCCAACACTAAAAAAACCGACTGTAAATATAGGAGATAGACAAGAAGGAAGAATTAAAGCTGGAAGTATAATAAATTCAAATGCAAACAAATTGTCGATAATTAAAAATATCAACCAGGCTTTGTCAAATGAATTTAAAAAAAAAATAGGAAAAATTAAAAATCCTTACGAAGTAAAAAATACAAGCGAAAAAATTTTTTCTATTATTAAAAAAATAAAACTTAATAAGGTTCCAAAAAAAAAATTCTATGATTTATCTACTAAATAACATAAATAATTTATTTTAAATAATGCAAAAAATTATTATTTTTGGGTCAGGAGATCAAGCGAATGTAATTTTATCTGAATTAAAAAATTTTAGAAAATATAAGATTATTGGTTTTTGTGATGAAAAAAAACCAGTAAATAAAATAATAAACAAAAAGTATAAATTAAAAAATTTAGGTAAGTTTAAAGAGATATCGAAAAAATTAGATAAAAAAACAAAGGGAATAATTGGAATAGGAGAAAATAAAATTAGAGAAAAAATTGTTAAAACTTGTAAAAAAATAAATAAAAAATTCAAATGGATTAGTTTAATTTCAAAAAATGCTATAATTGATAATGATGTTACTATAGGTGAAGGTACTGTGATCTTATCTGGAACAGTAGTAAGAAATGACGTCAAAATTGGAAAACACTGTCTTTTAAACTCAAAGTGTTCTATCGACCACAACTCGGTCATATCAGACTTTGCCTCATGCGGACCTGGTGTTGTTGGAGGTGGAAATATTTTTTTAGGTAAGTCTAGCTTTGTTGGAATTGGATGTACAATTAGAAATTCTATTAAAATAAAAGACAATGTATATATTGGAGCTCATTCGTATGTGAATAAAAACTGTGAAAAAGGATACTTATATTACGGCAACCCGATTAAAAAAATTAAAAAAGAAATAAAAATGAAAACTAAATTATAAGTTTTCTAACAGCTAAAATGATTTGATGCAGTATTGGTTAATGAAATCAGAGCCTGATGTTTGGTCAATCGACCAACAAAGAGAAGCTGGGAATAAAGGAACTACTTGGGATGGTGTTAGAAATTATCAGGCAGCAAATAATTTAAAAAAAATGTCTAAAGGCGATTACTGTTTTTTTTATCATTCTAATATTGGCAAAGAAATTGTTGGCGTGGTTGAGGTGATAAAATCAGCATTTATCGATAAAACAGATAAAAGTAAAAGGTTTGTAGCTGTCCAAGTTAAGTTTAAGGAAAAATTGAAATACCCCATTTCTCTTGATAAAATTAAGAAAAATAAGCAAATCAACCACTTAGCGCTAATTAAACAGAGTAGACTATCTGTTATGCCTATAGATTACAAAAGCTGGAAAATAATCTATAAGATGAGTGGAATTAAATAATAAATTTAGAGAAAAATGGGAAAAAGAAGTAGAAAAAATAAGTCTAGAAAAGTTAAGAAGTCTAGAAAGTCTAGAAAAGTTAAGAAGTCTAGAAAGGCTAAAAAATCTAGGAGAAAATCTGTAAAAATAAGAAAAAAAAAGCCTAGAAAAAAAATAAAAAGAATTAAATCTAAAACAGTAAGCAATAAAAAAACCTTATCTCTTGATACTCAAGGTAACCTTTTAATAAAAGTTTCTAAAAGATTAGCTAAATCTGCATATGTAAATAAAAATAGTTACCAAAAAAAATATAATTACTCTATTAAAAAAAATGAAGATTTTTGGAAAAAGGAAGGGAAAAGAATTAGTTGGATAAAGCCCTATAAAAAAATTAAAGACGTAAAATTTAGTAAAGACGAGGTCAGAATTAAATGGTTTTATGATGGAACATTAAATGCTTCTGCTAATTGTATTGATAGGCATTTAAAAAAAAATGGAAATAAAACTGCTATTATTTGGGTTGGAGACGATCCATCAGAGTCAAAAAAAATTACATATAAAGAGCTTCATAAAAATGTTTGTAGAGTAGCTAATGGATTAAAAAATATAGGAATTCAAAAGGGTGATAGAGTTACAATATATCTAACAATGATTCCAGAACTTGCGTACACAATGTTAGCATGTGCAAGAATTGGTGCTGTTCACTCAATCATATTTGGAGGATTTTCTCCTGACTCTATCGCTACAAGAATAAACGATTGTGAGTCTAATTTTCTTATTACAGCTGATGAGGGTGTAAGAGGAGGTAAAATTGTTCCGCTGAAAAAAATCGCTGACGAAGCCCTACTTCAATGTCCTAATGTAAAAAAGTGTGTAGTGGTTAAAAGAACTGGAGCACAAGTAAACTGGTTCGAGGGTAGAGATATTTCATATGAAAATATGATTTCAAAAGTTTCAAAAAAACATGAGCCAGAAGAAATGGATGCGGAGGATCCTCTTTTTATTCTTTACACTTCAGGTTCAACAGGAAAACCCAAGGGTGTTCTACATACTACAGGTGGATACATGGTTTACGCATCTATGACTCATCAGTATATTTTTGACTACAAACCTAAAGATATTTACTGGTGCACCGCAGATATCGGATGGGTTACAGGACATAGCTATATCATTTATGGACCATTAGCTAATGGTGCCACGACCATTATGTTTGAAGGAATTCCTAATTATCCAGACAGTTCAAGGTGGTGGCAAATAGTTGATAAATACAAAGTTAATATTTTTTATACTGCGCCAACAGCAATTCGAGCTCTTATGCGAGAGGGAGATATGCCTGTAAAATCTACCAGTAGAAAAACACTTAAGCTTTTAGGTACGGTTGGAGAACCAATTAATCCAGAAGCTTGGATGTGGTATTATAAAATTGTAGGGGACTCAAGATGTCCGATTGTAGATACATGGTGGCAAACAGAAACAGGAGGAATTTTAATATCTCCTCAGCCAGGTGCTATTGACTTAAAGCCTGGTTCGGCAACTAAACCTTTCTACGGGATAAAACCAGAAATAGTTGATGAAACTGGAAAAGTTTTAAAAGGGGAATGTGAGGGAAGACTTTGTTTAGCCAACTCATGGCCTGGACAAATGAGAACAGTGTATGGAAATCACCAAAGATTTATTGAAACATACTTTTCACAATTTGACGGAAAATATTTCACTGGTGATGGATGTAAAAGAGATAGAGATGGTTACCATTGGATAACAGGAAGAGTAGATGATGTAATAATTGTTTCTGGTCACAACTTAGGTACAGCTGAAATTGAGAGTGCTTTTGTAGCTCATCAAAAAGTAGCAGAAGCTGCCGTTGTAGGTTTTCCACATGATATTAAAGGAAATGGACTTTACTGCTACGTTACGCTTAAATCAGAGGAACAACCTTCCGGGGACTTAGAGAGAGAATTGAAGCTTTGGGTAAGAAAACAAATCGGCCCAATAGCTACACCTGATATTATTCAATTCGCGCCAGCTTTACCAAAAACAAGATCGGGTAAGATCATGAGAAGGATTTTACGAAAAATAGCGGCCAACGAATTCAATGAACTAGGCGATACCACTACACTTGCAGATCCTTCAATAGTGGAGTCATTAGTTGAAAATAGGCAGAATAAGAATTAATTAAATTTTAAATCTTTTGTTAGTTCTTTAAATTCATTTTCTACAATATTCCATTTTAATTTAATAGAATTTAACACTATTTCTTTATCCAAAACTTTTAAATTATCAGCTATCGGTGACCATTTATATAACGCAAGTCCACTTTCAGAAAAAGGTTTTTCTTTGTAATAGTTATCCCAATTAACATTTTTAAGTCTTTGATTAAATTCTATTATTGAGTTGCTAAAAAGTTTTTCATCTAAACCATTTTTTTTTTCATTTTCTAAGATAGATAAATAAATTTTTTCAGCATCATTTTGTTTTAGATTTTTTTGATTAATTAAGTAAGAGAAGACATAAAGTGTGCAATCGGCTATTGCAGAAGTATAAATATTCCATTTGGCAATATTTATTGATTTTGAAAACTCTTCATCTTCAAACATCATTTGGTATCTTGTGCCAATTCGGGTTTTTAAATAACCAAAAAGTGTTGTTTGAGTTACATGGGCTGATCTTTCTTGAATAAAATTTTGAAGTTGCTCGACAGAAGTAATGTTTTTGTTAAAAAATTTTTTAATAGGGAACATATAATCCCTCATGTCTTTTAGAGTATTAATTACTGTTTTTAAATTCAATCTCACGTTGTGTTTTAAATTATCCTTTATTTATATAGCTTTGTAACACCTCATTTTGTGTTTTTTAACTTTTATTTAACCTCTAGATGGGTATGATCTTTGGGTTAAATTAAGTTTTACGTAAAATAAAGAAAAAAAAGGGGGAAAAATGTCAAATAAAGACGCTTATTGGGCGAAGACTAAAAGCCATATGATAGTTACATTGGTTTTATGGTTCTTCTTCTCAATGGTAATTTTTATGTTTGGTGCAGAAATAAATTCCATGTCATTTCTTGGGTACCCACTAGCATATTATATGACAGCACAAGGATCACTTCTTGCGTTTGTTGTAATGCTATTTTGGACTGCCAATAAACAAGAAAAAATTGACGAGGAATTTGGATACGGCGAAAGGGAGGAGAAATAATGTTTAAAGGTGGATTTATTCAAAACCTTCCAAAAATATACGGTCTTTACACAGGAGGTTTTGCAGTTTTCATTATATTGATGGCAATTGCAGAACAAGCGGGTGTATCAGCTAAAAACATCGGAGTGATGTTTGTTGCTTTTACAGTTTTGATTTATGCCTTTATTGGTTATTTATCAAGAACCGTCCAAGTAG
>MDSV01071308.1_pt1 | contig 24408 bp, 6 predicted proteins | sample 810851 | NCBI WGS metagenome assembly MDSV01 (sample SAMN05326640, study PRJNA326480) | marine metagenome | isolation source: seawater | place: Atlantic Ocean: North East | collected 2012 | reverse complement strand
TTATTTTATTTTATTTTATTTTATTTTATTTTATTTTATTTTATTTTATTTTATTTTATTTTTACTAAATCAATATTTTAGTAAAAATAAAATAAAATAATAAATTATAAGATGGCATCATTGAGTTCACAAATAACAACACTGACTAATACTAATGTTTTTATTGCCAACAGTTATTTGGATGATAAAATTACAAATGATTGGTCATCTATAACTGAGTCACAAATTACTACATTATTTGATGATTTTTATGCAAATACAAACATAAAACAAACAATTTCATATATGGCTAAATTATTAATAATTAAAGCATCAAATCATACAGCTTTCATTGTGAATAAACTGTATACTATTCTAAATACAGACAGTAAACCATTAACATTAGAAAATGTTTTAACAACTACGGAGAAAGTAATATTTGATACTACGAGAATTACTAACATAAATAGTGGTAATACAACACCTACCTCTATAGAAAAAGATATATTTAAAGGATTGAAAGAATTGTCCTTCAGAAAATTGAGACAAGATATTAAAGGTACAAGTTTAGAAACAAAAATAAAAGATATATCTTCAAATGATAATGATACAAATATATCAACTTATTTGTCAAGTATTAATACAAATTTATCATTAAATTTAACAAATATGGATTTGTCTGGTCTTAATTTAACAAATACTGATTTATCAGGTTCAACTCTTGAAAGCACTGATTTTTCTGGAACCAATTTAACAGGTGCCAATTTACATGGAGCTGATTTATCTGGTGCCAATTTACAAGACGCTAATTTAAAATCAGCTACTTTATCCAATCTGAAAAATATAACAACAACAACAGGAATTGCTACTAATTTACCGTCTACCTATCAATATTATTTGAATAGTTTAACTGCTTCAACAGAAAATCTTTCAATTGGTTCATATGTAGCAACTTCAGATACAGCTGGTCCTTTTAAGGATGGTGAAAGCATTTCTGTTAATGGTGTTCAAATTACATTTGGAACAAGTATATCTGAAGCTGGTTTACTTGGTATTAATACTGAATTAGCAGGCGATACTTTCACTTTTATTCAGGAAGATAATAATATAACAGGATGGGGAAATACATATCAAGGTGCTAATATTCCAACTGATATTAGCAATGTTAAATCAGTATTTTCAACAAAAAATGCAAAATCTGTTATATGCAATGATGGTAAAGTATTTTCTTGGGGTTTATCTGGTGAAGGTTCTACTGCACCAACTGATTTATCGGGAATAATTGATATACAAAGTAATGAAAAAGCTTTTGTTGGTCTTTATCACAATGGTAATATTATTTGTTGGGGAGATTCAGCAACTGGTGGAACAACACCAGCTGATGTTAGTAATGTTATTCAATTATATTCAAACAAAAATGCTTTCTCTGCCCTACAATCAGATGGTTCAATAAAGAGTTGGGGAACATTAACAGGCACTTCTCCTACAACTAAAAATTTCATTGATATTTATAGCACAAATACAGCTTTTGCTGCTTTAGATTCAAGTGGAAATGTATCTTGTTGGGGTAGTTCAGATTCAACACAGAATACACCACCAACAGATTTAAGTAATGTAGCACTTATTTATGGCAATGAGGATGCTTTTGCAGCATTAATAGCTGATGGAACTGTTATGTGTTGGGGTAATACTGTTAATGGTGGAACAACACCAGCAGGTCTTAATAACGTCGATTATATAAGTAATACAAATACGGCATTTACGGCAGTGAAAAATGATGGAACAACAGTTTGTTGGGGTAATTCCTCAAATGGTGGAACAAAAACAACGTCAAGTATGGCTTATGAAAGCACTATAAAAGTAACAGCTGATGCAAATGGTAACTTTAAATTCAGTGGATATAATGATAGTTCAGGGAATGTTGGTTTTATAAACAATGAAACGCAAAAAGATGCAGCATTTATTATAGATAATAATTATTATTTTAATAATATTACATCATCCAGTGACAATGTTGTATATATTTCTAATAAAGAATACAATAATACTACAACACAGACATTTACATTTAAAACGTTAAAAAACATTGCTTCAATGAATATATCGAATGCGCATTCATATATTAAGATAGGTTTCATTTATACGGGAGGAGGAACAGATTATTCATCATTCAGATACAATAATATTTTTTCACAAGCAAATTGTCCTAGTTATTTTTTGGATAACCCAGCTTGGATGAAAACAGAATCAAAAACATTAACTTTAAAATTATTGAGTAATAAAATGACTTTAGAAGGACATGATGGCGCAACTGTTTATGAAAATACAAGTGTATTTGGAAGTCCTTCAACATATAAATTAGCAATAGCCATACAAAATGGTATGATTTTATTACAAAATCCATTTACAACCAGTTATCCTTCTCTATATCATGATTTGGAATATAAATTTGACCAATCAGATAGTTCTAATACTGGAAATACTTTAAAATTCAGTTCAAGGGGTGTAAGTGGTGAATTACTGGAATACGCAACTAAAAAAGTTGGAACACCAGGTAGTTATGGAGCATATACTATATTAAAAAATGCTGATAAAAATATTAAACAATTGTATCCATACAGTGAAGAAAAAGGGTTAGATGCTGGAAGAAAACATAAAATTTTGAATTTTTCGGTAAAAACAATTGTTGTAACAGTAGTTGCAAGTAAATTTGTTTTTGATGGAAATACAAGTGCATCACCAACTATAAATCACAATACTTTATATAAATTTGATGTAAGTCATTCAAGCAATGCTTCAAAATTACTATCTTTTAATAAAGACAATACTACAACTGATTATAATGTAAATCGTTTTGGAACAGCTGGTTCGGCTGGAGCATTTGTTACATTTGAAAATAATGATGACAAAAATTACAATATGTATATACATTGTAAAACGCATGGAACAGGTATGGGAAGTCATTATAGTCCTATTGTTATTTCAAGAATAAAGAGTAAAGATATATCTGATATTAATAAAGTTTTTTCAACTAAAACCGCTTTTGCTGGATTGAAGAACGATGGTAGCATTGTAACATGGGGTAATAACGACGAAGGTGGAACATTTCCAAATAATAATACATTTGAAAATTTATCAAATAAGATTGATTATGATATACACGATTATATTAAAATGTCTCGATGGGCAGGGGGGTGGCCACCAGCACATCACGTTTGTATTATTACAAAATCGGGTGGTTTTTGGACAAGCGACAATAACTCATATAATCCTGCGCATTCAACACGCGGTTTAAAAACTGAAAAAATTTCTGATATAATGAGTGGTATAAAAAAGATGGTAACAAATCCTGGTGCTGTCGCAGTATTAAAAGAAGATGGTAGTGTTATAACTTGGGGAGAAGCCAGTGCTTATCCCCAAAATAACGATAGCGGAAAAGCTAATTATGGTGGAAATTCAATGAAATTTTTAAATGAACTAAAATCCAATGTTATTGATATTGTAAAAACAACTAAAGCATTTTGTGCTTTAAAAAATGATGGAACAATATTCACTTGGGGTGACAGTGGATTTGGTGGAAATTATTCAATTAAATATAGCGAAATAACAAATATTAAAAAAATTATTGGCTCTTATTCGGCGTTTGCTGCTATTAGCAATACAGGAAAATTATATGTTTGGGGTAAATATGGTTACATTGGTCACAATGGTTGGGGTGAATCTTTTGAAGGGTTGTCGGATACCAGCAAAGTGGATGATATAAAACTTGAAAGCGGGGTAGTAGATATGTATTTTAATTTATATGCAGGATTTGCTTTAAAAGATGATGGCTTGGGAACATCAACATATAAATTAGATTCGTATTGGAAAAGTGACAACGTATACGGTGACCCAAATTATTCATCAACCGGATTAAGAAATCATAGTGGAAACCTTGATATTTCTATATTAGATTCTGGCATTAAAAAAGTATTTGCAATATGTAACAGTTTTTTCTTTTTAAAAACTGATAATAAATTGTATGGTTATGGTGGTTTAATGAATACGAGTGTAATAAATACAGAAAAACTTTCGTCGCTTGTTAATATATCAACTGTGTGTTTTACTTCATATGCTGGTGGTGGTAGTGCCGCAGTGGCTGCTTTGAAAAGCGATGGTTCAGTTATAACATGGGGAACTACTTCCAATGGTGGTGATAAAACAGATAATACATATGGAGCAAGAGATAAATCGGGAGCACAAATAGATACTTTATTAGATTCAGGTGTTGTAAAATTATATTCCAACGCAAAGTCTTTTTGTGCATTAAAAAGTAACGGAGATATTGTATGTTGGGGTGATAGTGCTTGGGGTGGAAATCCTACACTTGGTCGTGGTACCGGCATCATTGATAGTGATTTTCAAAACTTTGTTAAAATAACATCTCTATATGACGAAAATAGAAGACATTCTGACTTTTATTATGGTCGTGGATTTGCAGGATTAAAAAAAGATGGTTCAATTATCGTGTGGGGTCTTGGTGCTGCTCATGCCGGTTATTCGACAGAAGACTTAAAAAATTCGAGGGATTTTGTTGATGTAATTTGTGGTAATTATCAAAATAATGTATTTGTTGGTGTTAAAAAAGATGGCAGTATAAGAATATTTGGAGAAAGTGCGAGTGGCAGCGCCGTTCAAAATTCAGTTCTATGGTCAACATCGCAAAGTTGGAATGCCTCATATAAAGAAGGTCACGTCCATCTTCCTGGAACAGTTAAAACACCAATGACACAATCAACATATTTAACAACAAAAAAAGCAACAACAACAACAACAAACGATGTATATAAAACAATTTCAGCAACAGATAAAGCTTTTGCAGCTATAAAAGAAACAGGTGATGTTACTGTTTGGGGAAATGATGATTACGGTGGAAAACAAACTGATTTATCTAACCAAACTAATTTTACACACTTATTTTCAAATCGTGGTTCTTTTGCTGGATTAAAAGATGATCAAACTATGTTTAATTGGGGAAACAAAAATTTTGGTTCTTTAGGTGGTCCTTCTACAGATATAACAATTTCTCCAAATTTACAAGAGATTAATGAATATACAGAATCATATAGAAAAAGTAATATATTGTCAGAATTTGGTATAAATGCTGATACAAAAAAAATAGTAGATAATAGTTATACTTCTAATTCTGAAGGTAATGCTTTAATTAATATAGATGGAACTGTAGATACTTGGGGTAACACTGCGTTCGGTGGTTTAACTACTAATTTATCAAATAATTTAAAAAATGTTAAAGAAATTATTACCGGTGGTGGTGTTATGACTGCATTAAAAGCTGATGGGACAACTACAACTTGGAAAAACAATGCTGTATATGAAACAAATAAACCAGTTGGTTTAAATAATATAAAAAAATTGGTATCGGGCAGTGACGGTATGGTTGTGGCTTTAAAAGCGGATGGAACAGTAGCAGCATGGCACAATGCAAGTAATACTTGGGATTTATGTGGTAATGTTGCAAGTAATAATTTAACAAACTTAAGTGGTATTATTGATATATATGCTTCAAATAAATGTTTTGCTGCGTTGAAATATGATAATTCTCTCTACGTTTGGGGAAGTAAAGAAAATTCCGCAAATAGAATTGTTCATAACATAACAACAGAAGCATCAAAGTTGACGTCGGGAGTTAAAGAAGTTTATGTAAATGGTAAAGTTTTAATTGCTTTGAAATATGATGGAACAGTAGTTACTATAGGAAATGTGAATAACGGTGGTGATATTAGTAATAATAATGTTCAATATAAATTATACGGAGGAACTGCTACTGATATAGCTGAAGTATTTTTAAATGACAAATTTGCAATAGGATTAAAGAAAGATAATTCGTGTGTTTACTGGGGTGATATATCAAGAAATACAACTTTATATAATAATGATATCACTACATTTACAAACATAAAAACCATTGTTTATTCAAAAGATGTAATGGTTGGTATTAAATTTGATGGTTCAATTGTTGGTCTTGGAGAGAAAAATAAGGGTGCTGAAACTCCAATAATTGAAGAAGCAGCTTTAAAAGTTTTTGCAACAACGAATAATGGTTTTAGTTTATTAAAAACAAATAATAAAGTTATATCATGGGGCGATACCTCTTATGGTGGACAAATAATATAATTATTATAATGTTTTATTATAAATTTTATTTTAAATTTAGTAAAATTAAAATAAAATTTAATACTATAGTTGATGAGTGTTATACCTTCTTTGACATCAATTAAAGAAGTCTTTTCAAACGACGGTGCTTTTTGTGCATTAAAAACCAACGGTACTATTAAATGTTGGGGTCATACAGATTATGGTGGAACAACACCAACTGATATAAGTAATGTTAAGACTATATATACATCTAATCAAACGTTTACAGCTTTAACTACAGATAATTCTTATATTACTTGGGGTAAAACAGCACATGGTGGCGGAACAACAAAAACTTCAAAAAATATAAAAAAACAACCTTTATTAAATAGAATGTATGGTGCATCCACATCAATTCATAATGTAAAAAGAAATAATTTAAGAAATAAAAAAAATTACAATTTTAATAATTCTTCGTATAATAGACAAGTGCAACAGTTATTATCTTTAGATGATAAATCTTTAATTAATAAATTTTCAAAAAAACCATTTGATACAATTAATACTATTAAAGAACTTACAAACGGAGAAATTAAAGATTCTGATTTAACAGGTATTGATATTTCAAATAATAATAATCGCCACTTAATTTTAGATAAAATTTTTTCAAATATTACTGATATCAGTTTTAACATGAATGTTGCAAAAGCTAATTTAAATAATAAAATTACTAAAACAAAGGTAAAAATAATAAAATCATCTCAAACAATGAATGCCAAAACAGGAGCAACAAGTGATATATCTACAACTCATGGTGTCTATAGTAATTTATCAGATTTGAGCGATAATATTACTGTTAATTTGGATAATAATGTATCTTTTAAAGTAACAAGAACAACAGCAAAAGGTTCAACGGGTAAATATAACATAGAAGTATTGGCAGGAAAAATGGAAGTTTATGGACGACATTATGGAACCATTGAGTTTGGAACATCTTCTTTAGTATTGGGAGAATATGAGGATGACGATACTGTTATTATTAATACACATTCTTTCTTTTTTGGAGGTTTTGGATGTAATAATTTAACAGCAGCAACAAATACTACAAAAAAATATCAAAATATAGTTATTTCGAAAGCTGGTGTTGCTTATTTGGATTCTAATGGTAAAGTAACATGTTTTGGTAGAAATATTTATAATACATCTGGATTAAATTTAGATAGCGGTGTTATAAAATTGTGCTCTACGATGAATAATTTTATAGCATTAAAGGACGACGGAACAGTAGTAATATGGGGATTTAATAGTGTTATTAAATCTAAACAATTATCCGTTGAACATTTTATTAATGGCGAAACCAATAGACTTACCTATGATTTTTCTTCATATTTAACAGACATTGTTGATATATTTTCCTTTGGTCGTGATACGTCATTTATGATTGTAGCAAAAAAAAAAAACAATAGTGTAATAATTTTTGGAGATACTGTTGATGGTCAAAATGCATATTCCAAAACTATTAATAGAGATGGAACTCTTCCTATCCACGGAGCTATACTTGAAAATATACACCAAATATATTTTAATCCATATGAATATTATGATTCATCTAAAATGACTGTAATAGCAATTAATAATAAAGGAAAAATTATTTCATGGGGAAGTGAAGTATCTTATAATGCATCTAAAGATGAACATAGAACTGACCAATTGTATGGTAATAGTGGTGGTAAAAATATAAATGATAAATATTATGGTATTAGTGGAGAAATATTAATTACTGGTAACGTGCCGAATTATAATGGAAATTTTTATCAAAATTATACTGTTGATAATTTACCACCTGTTAGTAAAGTTTTTATAAATGGTTCTTTTGTAACAGCCATATTAAATAATGGAACAGCTGCATGGTGGGGTATCACATATGTATATGGTCCAAGAAGTGGAACATATGAAAAAGATAACACTAATATTGTAACAACGAGTATTTTTGACCAATTAAGAAGTAGAAAATTTGTAGATGGTGTTACAAGCACCTCATCCACAGCATTATTGGACTCGTCTGGTGGTGTAATATTATTTGGAATAAACCAAGGTTCATATTTTAAATCTGTGCACCCAACAGATATATTCGTTGATACAACTAATGAATTAAAAAATGATATTAGTGCTAATGTAATAAAAATGGTTGCAACAAAATTCGAAACTTTTGCATTTTTAAGAAACGACAATACTGCTATACTTGTTCCAAATGTTAATACGGATATAAGTTATAATTTATTTCCAAATTCTTATATTGCTTCTATCACAAAAAAAGGTCCGGCTATTAGTACAAAAAAGCAAACATATTTAATACCAAATATTAAAGATATTTATGTGGGAGGACACGCTGCTTTAGGGTTTATAACACAAACGAATGATGTTATTTTATGGTCATATAAAATTAACAATACTATTATTGATATAGGTGAAATTGTTGGTGGGAAATTAGAAAATGTAAAAGAATTATTTTCAAATGGAATTAGCTGGTGTGCACTAAAATATGATAATACATTAGTTTGTATTAAAGGTAGTAAAGAGAGCGTAAATAATAAAGTTGGTTATATTGAAACTATGTCTTTTATAGGCTGTGATTATAATGATGTATATTTTGGTATAAATGGAATTTATAGTAATGGTGGTAATGGTAAAGGTGGTTGTGTTTTAAATGGCGATGGAACAGAAAATGTTTTAAAAAATGTAAAGAATGTGTTTCCATATGGTAAAGGTCTAAAACAATTGGATAGAGTTAACGGTATTGTGGCTATCGGTGGGTATATTGCTATTTTAGACGATGGTGTAAATGAAAAAATTGTATACTGGGGTAATACAGATTTATCTTATAAAAAATTACATGGTAATATAACATACGATACAATTATGTCTACAGATGGAATGTCTTTAAATGATGTATCTTTCGCGGGTAAAACGTCTTCTAATAATATTTTTGGAATTCACGAAACATATACAAATAGTGGAAATATTACTACGGGTAATAGTAAATATAAATTTCCTAATGAATTTAATTACAGCGAGTGTATTGTTATTAAAGTTACTGTTCAAAATATCGGAGGTAGTAATAAATTTGTTTTGAATGGTGATACCAGTAGTTATACTTTTAAAGAAGGTTATTCATACCTATTTGATACAACAGATTCTTCAAATACAAATTATAAGATAGCCGTATCAAATAGTCCCGATATATTAAAAAATGAAAATTGTGTGCAATATTTAGTTCCTGGTGAAACTAACTCTTTTATGCGATATTATAAATCAAATAAGTATACCTATATTTATTGTGAAACAAATGGTATTGCAATGGGAAGTTTATATAACCCAGCTGGAACACCAGCAGAATTCACAGCATTGGATACAGCTTTTGGTGGAGCAACTGAAAGAAATATACTTTCGAAATATATAAATGTTCCTGTTAATAAAAATTTATTAGATGTCAGTTTGAATAATATAACATTGAATACATCTGCAAAAAAAACAGCTGTATTAGAATCTTTATTTACTACAATGCCTACAAATTCTTTAACTATTAATAAAGATAAATTAGGTTTTACAAAAACAGCTTTAGGTGGTATTCATCATCCTTTAACATATGGATTTAATATGAAAGTAATAAATACAACAAAAATACATAGAGGTATTTCTATTTCTGGAGAAACTGTAAATTCTGGAGCTGTCGCATTGGATAATTATACTCTTAATGAATCATTATATGTTAATATGAACGATTTGAGTGATAATATTCTATTAAATATAGGCGATAAAATTGGTGCGCCATATTCAAGTTCTTCTTATTATATGCCAAATTTTATACCAGGAATTGAATTCGTAATTAGAAGAATAACAGCAAGTTCTGCTGCTGCTAAGTATGATATTACTTCAAAATTTGGAACACTTGTTATAAAAACATCTGGAGTTAATTTCAATACTTCAAATAATACTGGTTATTTTGTAGAAAATGATAAAATGTTGATTGAAGATGTTGAATTTGATTTTAACAATGCTGGTTTTGTAACTAAGGGTTCTAAAAAAAGTTTCACAACAATAACAGTTACAGTTAATAGTGACACAAAATTTTTATTTAATGATAAAACTACACATCCGGTATTAGAATTTGATAAAAATTATAAATTCGATATCTCTGATTCATCTAATACTGGATATAAATTAGGATTTAGTAGTTCTAATTCAACTAATTTGTATAATACTATCTATTATGGAACACCCGGAACATCAGGAGCTTTCGTTGAATTTACACCGGGTAATTTAACATCACAAACTGTTTATGTTTTTGATAGTTTAAATAATCAAATAAATATGGGAAGTTTATATAATCCTATGCCTATAAACATTGGAATAACAAAAACCATAATAGATAATTTAGAAACACAAGTTATTGATAATGGTATTACTATACCAACAGGGTTATATTCTAATTTAGTTGGTAGCACTGATGATGCTAAAGCTATACAAAAAAATCTTCGAAGACATTTAATGTTAAGAACTATTTTTGCAAATAATACAAAAAATTCATTAATAACTACTACAAAAGATAATTTAGGATTTGATTCAAGTTATATTAAAAGTAATTATAAAATATTTAATCCTTTAAATACTACTAATACTGTTAATATTAACACTGCTACTGATACAGATATTACCAATACGAAAGGATTTTATTCACCTCTTGAAGATGGTCATATTGCGAATATTACATTAAGTGACGGTGTAACAGTTTTAAAAATTGAAAGAACTGGAACAGATACAAATAATAAAGGTATATATTATGTATCCAATACTACAGACAGCAATAATTTAATTGTTACAGCCACTTCAAGTGTAAACTATATAATTGATTCTAATCCTGCAGGACCTTTTAAAGATGGTGATACAGCTACAATTAACTACATGCCGCTTGTATTTGGTGGTATTGGTGATGGAAGAAATACTAATCCAGCTTTAAATCCATCTCCACCTGTTAAAACACCTGTATTAAGCATTGATGTTTCAAGTATACCGATAATTCCTGCTTGGTCATTTGAATGGGGAACATCTGGTGGTTTTGCAGGAATAGCTACAGACGGTAAATTATACAAATGGGGTGTTAGTAACACTATGTATTTAGAACCTGGTAATGGTGATGGAAGTGCACCCAGTTCAAGTAGAATAACAGATATTTCTTTTTGTAAAATGGTTGGTTACCATATTTTATATTGTAAAACCAATGGTTTAATAGGAAATACATCTGCTGGAACTGGGGTTTTTACTTTAAATAATGGAAGTAATATTTTGTATAAGAATGGAACACTAATTAATGATTATACAACAATTACAGACATTATAGATTTTTTTACTGTATCAAAAGGGAATAGCACGAGTGCTATTGTTTTAAGAGGAGATGGTAGTGTAGGTTTTTGGAAAGGTGATTTTTCAGATCCATATGGATCACAAAGCACTACAAATAAAGATAATTATTCATTATTGGGTAAATATGGTAAAAGATTAATGGATTCTACTGATAGTAATTTTTCAAAAATTATTAAAGTTATCGGTGGACCAAACACAGTTTTATTATTGCGTGAAGATGGTAAAATTGCACATTTATCTTTTAGTACAACAGATAGCATAAGAAAAAAAAGAATTATATGGAATGGTCCAAGTAGTGCTGTAAATAGTGATTATTTTACATTGGAAAATTGTTTAGAAAACGATGGAGTAGTTAAAGAATATGTTGGTAATGTTGTAGATATAGGTGTCTATGGTATCACAACAAATGATGATGGATATTATATATTAAATGATAAGGGACAGTTTATGATACTATTGTATAGTGGTGTTTTTATCGGAAACTACAAATCACCACATTATTCAATCAGTTATGATACAACCAGTCGTTATTTTAAAAAAACTATAAAGGTATTAACTTTTAAAAATCAATATTTGCAAATAACTGAAGACTATTCAGCAATAATACCTGGAATGCTTTGGACAGGTGGATATAACAAGCCAATTACAAATAAAAGTGACCCATGGGAAATTTGTAAAAGTGGTGCAAACCATTATCCCGCAAATGTTAATATATTAAATGGAAATTTTAATACAAACATTGGTGGTGTTACTATGTATAATGCTTCATCTAAAGATAAAAGAACTATTAGTAAATATTATGGCCAATTTATATTAATGAGTGATGGTTATGTTTTTCCAGCTGTTCTATTCAGAAGAGAACATGAAAATTACTATCCTTATAATAATTCTAATTGGAATTGTGAAACATATGGGATATATGGAACATACAATGGATACCCTGCAAATACACCATCATATGGTGTTGATTTATCAAATGTAAAAATGATTTCAGTAGGATGGAGATCATATGCTGCTTTATTAAATGATGGGCGTGTTTTAACTTGGGGTAAAGGTTATCGTAATCCTTCTGGCAACAATTCATTTTCTGTGTCAAGTCAATTAACTAATGTAAAAAAAGTATTGCTAAATTGTGGTGGCGGTGGTGCAGCTTTAAAAAATGATGGTAGTGTTGTAGTTTGGGGGCATCCTCAATACGGTGGTTCTACAACTGGTGCTGCTTCTACCACAGGTATGAGTGATGCTACATTAAATTCTGGTGTATTAGATATATTTTGCAATTGGGATACATTCACAGCTGTAAAAAGTGATGGTATTATTGTTTGGGGAAAACATAAAAATAGTGATTATTTTAATGAATTACAAGGAAAAACTTGGGCAATTAATAATAATATTAATAAAAAATTTAATTCACAAGGTATGGAAGTTGGTTTATGGTATTCTAATGTATATGACCCAAATCAAATTGAAAATGTTCATCTATATGATAATACAACTGCTATAACAAATAAAGTTAGTGAATTATTAAGTGCGGGAGTTTCACAATCAGATATAAATGCTGTTCTGTATTATCCGCCATATATGTCCAATTTAAATAATGTTTATATCCCATCAAGTTTCTTTTCATCAGGAACGAAAGATAGTATTCGTAAATTATTGATTGATTTGCTATTTTTAATGAAACCTGCTATAAATAAAATAAATCATAAAACTGCAAATTTTTCTTTAGATACAAAAATTAATAAAAGTGATTTAAATATTTTTAAATCTAATATGGGTGTAGTTGAATTGTATAAATACGATAATATTGAAAATGGTTTTTATTGTAAATTAGAAGATAATGATATAATTAACTTTAAAAGTATCGATAATGATTTAATTTTCCAATTAAAAAGAAGTGGTGATTCATATATTTTATCAAAAATAGAAGGAACAGCAGATATTTCTGCCAATGATTTAGGTCCATTTACAAGTGGTTCATTGAAAATTAACAAATCAATAATAAAATTTCAAGATGGCACGTATGATGGAAGTGATGACGTTTCTCAAAAATTTAATTGCATTGCAACTACAAATCGTGCTGCAGCATATTTAACAAATACTGGTAAAGTAATTACTTGGGGTTCTTCTAGTTATGGAGGTTATTCACACGAAGAATTCTATTCATCAAACTCCATCGACTTTCTTAAACCACTATACACTGGTTCAACAAAAGCTAATGATTGGAGTTATAGTATAAGTAAAAAACAAACATCTGTTAGCACTGATATTACTTCTGATGTAATTGATATTGTAAGCACATATAGAGCTTTTGCCGCTTTAAAACTCGATGGAAGTGTTGTTACTTGGGGTCATCAAAATGATGGTGGCTCGCAAATTGAATCAGGAAGCAATGTAGAATCATTATTAACAAGTGATGTAAAAAAAGTATATTCTAATAATTATGCATTCTGTGCTTTGAAAAAAGATGGAACTATTGTTTGTTGGGGAAATCAAAGTTATGGTGGTAATAGTTCTACAAATAAAAGTGGTGGAACATTAAAAAATATTGTAAAAGTTTTCTCTCATAAATCTGGGTTTATTGCTTTAAAAAGTGATAAAAGTATTGTAACTTGGGGTAGTGCTAATTCTAAAATAGACCACGAAACATATGGTGTAAATGGAACATCTCATAATAATACGACTGCTTTAACAAATCTAACAAATGTTTTAGAAGTTTATGTAGGAGAAAAAGACGACTTATATTGTGCTATAAAAACTGATGGTTCTTTAGTAAGATGGGGTATTAATTCCAATGTTAGTGCTGGTATGCCTTCTGATTTATACGACCGTTTAAAAAGAATAAATACTCATTCAAGCGCTCCTGCATTTGTAAATGCATATAGTATTGGAAATGGTGTTTATCCTGTTGACGCATCGGGTGGTGTATATGTTTTTAGTGGAACATCTTCTAATTTTACTGCTTGGACTGCAATAAAAACTGATATTAGTGCGAATGTTACAAGGGTTGTAGGAAATGATTCTGTTATAGCTTGTTTAAGAAACGACAACAAATTAATTGTTTTTAGAAGTGGTAGTAATTACAAAAGTTATGGTGGTGATTTTAATAGTTCAGATACTGGTGTCACAAACAATGCTCATCTACCACCAAGTAATTATATTGTAAATAATAATACTTTACAAAACATTAAAGATGTTTTTCCTTCAAGAACTGGTTTCGCAGCAATTGATACATCTGATAATGTTATTTGTTGGGGATGGAAAAATGCTAACTATGTTAATAATATTGATCATACAAAAGTTTATGGTGGTGATTTATCGGGAAATGATATTAGTAAAAATCGTCCTGTTGCATTATTCAGTAATGGTAAAACTTGGTGTTGTTTAAAAGAAGATGCTACCGCTATAACTTGGGAAGGAACAAATACAAATTCAACAGCTGTTGCTGATGGTGCAAAACATACAGATGCTACATATGGTATAAATTCCACAAATTGGGGTGGTTCTGGCGCTGGTGGTTCTATTAGGAATGGAAGTAATAGTTCTAATGTTTTAGCTAATGTTAAAAATATAATACCTTATGGTGAAGATGGTGGAAGCATAAATGAAGCTGGTGCCCATGCTGGATTTATTGCATTATTAGAAGATGGATCTGGAAATAAATCAACTGTTGCTTGGGGTAGTGATTATATAAGTTCGGTCAACACATCTGGTCGCTCTTTTAAGTTTATTGTTGATAAATTAACTTCACACTCTAAAAATCAAATTGGTATATTTAATAACAGAGGTGATTTTGTTTCTTGGCGTAAAACTGCAAGAGAAAATCTACACGAATTCGATTTTGGTAATCAAGAATTTACAGGTGTTGATACTGGTTTCGGTAAAGGTATTACAGTTGAAGAAACATACGATGTCGCTTCTCAAGAAACAGATGCAAGCAATAACGGTGTCACTAGTTCAACTATCGATAAATTTAAAACAACAAAATTAAATGATGTCGACGAATCATCAACACTTCCTGTTGAAAGTAGTCTATTTTCTGGTTCTGTTGTTGAAACTGGCAAAACAAAAAAACAAATAAGAAAACAAAGACATAGTATTTGTAAACTTGCATTTGCTAATAATCCTAATAGAACTAAATTTAAAACAACTGCAGCATCACTGGGTTACGGTAACAGCACTACATGGAAAGGTAAAACAAATATAATGGTTGTAAAAGTTAATTTTGGAAAAGCTACATTAAATATTAAAGAAGATAATAATCTAGACAATAACACAGGATTTTTAATTCCTATTGAAGATGGTCAAGAAGCTACTATAACAAATAAAGAAGGAACATCAACATTTAAAATTAAAAGAGATGAAACAAGTTATCCTGATGGAGATGGTAAATATTTCGTTGAAACTGTTACAAATATTTCAATGATTACTAATTATGTTTCAGATACTTACATAAAAAATAGTTCTCCACAAGGTCCATTCAGAGATGGTGATACAGCTATTATCGCTGGTGTCCCTATCTTATTCGGTGGTTTAACTGAAGATGAAGGTAATTACAGTTTCGGTGACCCATATATTAAACCAATTATTGGAAGTATTACCAAATTACCCGACGAAAAAGCTCTTTATCGTTTATTCCAAGGTTTGGACGTTTACATCAATTGTTCTGTCGATAAAATCAGCGAAAAGAAACAAAAATTTATGGAAGATTGGTTTTACAGAAAAACTGGTTTTGATTCCAAATTATTTGGTTTCATTACAAGTGGTTACTTCTACAATAAAATTTACATCACAAGTGAAAATCACGAACTATTCTGCGATTTTGACAAACAATCTATGACAATGGATGAAAAAGACCAAGATTATTTCACAATTGCTAATACATATGGTGTTGAAAAAGACAATAAATTTATATTAAATGAAAAATGCTCCATATACACTATTTCTTGGCCACACAAAGAATACAACAACATTGAATTCACTATCAAAATATATGAAAATCCACAAATAGACAATGCTGTTAGTATTCAAGTTGCAGGCAATATTATAGATTGTAAAGGTCTATTGGTTAGAAATTATAAACCTTCATTAATGAAAATTTCTGATATTAAAATTAAGAAAGATAAGAAATTGAATAAAAAATTGAAAAACGCGAAACATAAATTTGCTACCAAAGCTATTAAAGATAATGGTGAAGTGTGGATTAAAGTTAAGGGAACCTAGGTTCCCTTATGATCCCTCCTTTTTGATATAATATTCCCATTTAAAACCATGACAAGAGTTTCTCTTCCCTCTAACACATTGCGATATATTTGATTTAATTGCCTTAATACTTGACTTATTTTCTTTTGCTATAAATTTAGATGCTTCGCTGATACTATCCCATATTTTAATTAATCCTTTTGTTTCTTTATTAATTTGTTTAATTTTAATTTTATTGGCATCATATTTAGTATGATTTTTTTTACTAATATCGTATTCTTCTTTATAACACCAATAATATCCACCAGATGTTTTATTCCTTCCAGATAATACCTTATTTATAGCTGTTCTTGATAATTTAAGACTTATATAAGCATCTTTAATAGTAGACCATTTTTTTATAATATTATTATTAACATCAAGTTGATATATTTCTCTTTTTCCAGATATTAAATTATTATCATAACCATGTTGTGTATTATAACTTCTAGAACACCATTCTAAATTATTTACATTATTATTTTTTTTAATACCATCAATATGATTAACAATTTTATAATTATTTGGATTAGGTAAAAATTCTTTCGCTACTAATCTATGTATAACCGTGTAAAATTTTTTATTATTGTGTTTTAATCTAAAACTTCTATATCCATCACCAGTATTACCGCCATATGTAATTCTTTTTATATAAGGTTTATTTCCTTTACGAATTGGATATTTTATTCTACCCATATTTGATATTTCATATTCTGGATAGTCAGTTATGTTTTTCCATATTTCATTTTTTAAATTTGTTAAATCCGAAGTACCAATTTTAATACCAATTTGTGAGTTTCTTGTGTTTTTTTTTTTTACATATTCTGCTTGTTCTTTATATGTTGCCCATTTTAGATTGTATAATTTATTATTTAATTTATTATCATCCTTATGTTCTACCGTAGCTTTATCTTTAAAATTGGGTAAAAATGTTTGCGCAATAATTCGATGGAATTTAAAATTCTTATTTCTTATATGACTAACAGTATATCCAGCGCAACCTACACAAGGTTTTAATAATTTGCAGGTAGTTTTATTTCTTATTCTTCCTTCAGTTGAACATTCATAGCCATTAAATTCAGTAATATCTTTCCATATTTCTCCATCTATAAACTGCTTTTGTAATCTTTTTTGTATTTTTTGTTCTTGTTTATATTTTTCTTTTTCTTTCCTACAAACTATACAATAAACATCGACGCCATCCTTACGAGCTTTATTTTTATAATATTCATTTTTTTCTTTTATATTTTTACAATTAGCACAATATTTCATTAAAATATATTTATATTTTTGTTAATTTGTTTATATATATTTTTCAATTTAATAAAATAATTTTTATAAAAATTATTTTATTACTATTTTAATAAAATACATTTAGAAATATATTAAGTCTTCACTATATAATGATGAATTTTTTTAGAGAGAAAAACAATGTTTTAAAAAACACATCAATAAACAATATTAATGTTGATGCCATTGAAGAGTTAATTACGCCCAATGATTTACATAAAAAACAACCAACCACTAAAAAAATTATCGCATTTGTTGAAAAAACCAGGAATTCAATTAGGAAAATTCTCTCCAGAGAAGATAAAAGAAAGCTAATGATAATTGGTCCCTGTTCTATTCACGATATTTCCATGGCAAAAGAATACGGTTTAAAATTAAAATCCATTACAGAAAAATACAAAGATAAAATATTAGTTGTTATGCGTGTTTATTTTGAAAAACCAAGAACAACTGTCGGATGGAAAGGTCTCATTAACGACCCCGACCTTAATAATTCATTCAACATCAATAAGGGTTTACAAATGGCGAGAGAATTATTACTTTTTTTAAATGAAAATGAAATACCCTGTGGTTATGAAATTCTTGATACTTTCACACCGCAATACATTTGTGATTTAATTAGTTGGGGTGCTATTGGTGCAAGAACTACAGAAAGCCAAGTACATAGACAACTTGTTTCGGGTCTTTCAATGCCTGTTGGTTTTAAAAATAATAGCAGTGGTGATATGGATATTGCTGCCAATGCAATGATATCAGCCGATTACCAACATTGTTTTTATGGTATAAATGGAAATGGTAAAGCTGCTATTGTAAGAACAAAAGGAAATAAAGATACGCACGTTATTTTACGGGGTTCAAAATATGGCACAAATTATGACATTGATTCAATCAACGATGTGAAAAAAACTTTAAAAAATAAAAATCTTCGTGAAAATGTTATGGTAGATTGTTCACACGGTAATAGTAATAAAAATTATAAAAATCAAATGAGTGTAATAGAATATGCTGCTAATATTTTAAGTGAAAATAAAGATGCTATGATGGGATTTATGGTAGAATCTAACATGATTGAAGGTAAACAAACGCTTGTATTTGGAGAAGCTGATAAACTGGAATGGGGTAAAAGCATTACGGACAGTTGCGTAAATCTTGATGAAACTGAAGAAATGATAAAAAAAATATATAATAAACTTTTTTAGAAAAAGTTTAACAAAAATAAAACTTTAAAAAGTATGACAAACAACTACTTTAAAAAGTATGAAAAACAACTACTTTAAAAGTTTATTTTGTCAAACTTTTTTTAAAAGTTTAAATAGCAAATAACATATTCATATTATTGACTTCAATTTTGTTTTCTTCAGGTAAGAATAATTTTTCTATAAGTGAATTATCTCTAATTCGTAATGTATAATCCATTTGGTTATTTTTTCTACCAATTCTTCCAAATGCTTGAATTGTTTTTTCTTGCGTCATATTTAACAAATCTTTGCTTAAATATCCGTGACAAAACTGATAATTTGTTCCATAAATGTAATCACTTGACGCAATTATTAAATATAATTTCTGGTCTTCCGCCAATTTTTTCATAATTTCCATATATTTTATTTTATCCTTATCTTTCTTTTCTTTCTTTTCTTTATCTTCATTTTTACATTCATTGTCTTCTTTAATAAAACAACCAATTCCCATTAACAATAAAATTTTCCAAGCATTAGCAATATTTAGCAGCATTATTTCTTCAACAATATGATCACTAATATCACACGTAAATTCATTTGTTATATCATCTTTATCTGTCCATTTTCTAAGATGTGACTTGGTATTTGGGACAAATTTCTTTTTTAATTCAACTGCTTTAATTTTATTTCTAAGAGATTCCGATTTTTTCTTATATGCTTCTAATAATTGATATTCTTTTGTATCCATCTTTAAATTTTTATCTTTTAATTCATCGCTTTTTTTGTCTTGCCTTTGTTTTTCATTTTCCTCTACTTTTTCCAACTCTTTTTTCCATTTTTCATTTTTATTAATAATTACCATAATATTATCAATTTCCTCTTCTGCTATATTTGATGCATTCAGATAAATACTTGCTAATTTTTTTACATCACCAGTCAAGAATATTGTCGGTCCATCTGTAAGAGTATTGGCATCATTTGTTGTAACTTTAATAGTTGATTTATAAGTTTGTTTCCTATTTTCTTTAAAATATTCATAAATTTTTCCCCAATTATTTTTACACTTTTTCATTAACAACAAGTAATACATTTTAATATTAATTATATTAATTTCACTGATATCTTCAAAATATTCATTGATTAAATATCTTTCTGCAACTAATTTATTTTTATTAACATACATAATAAATTTAGTAATTTGTTCTACATCAAAATGTCTCAGTAAAGTTTTGTTTTTTTCAATGTGTTTCAAACAATCTTTAATATTATCATAATTTTCAAACATATAATGCGGTAACATTTTATACCCTTCTTTTGATATAATTGGAATCGATTTTTTGCATTCATAACTTAACACTTCCACGATGTTACTGTCTTTAAATTTATATCTATAACTTTGCAACATCTCTGTAATATCTTCCATATTTGGTAGAGTAGCTGATGATAATACAATATTAGGAATAATGTTTTCATTCCAATTTCTTTGTAATATTTCGTGAAATGGATGTTCTTTATAATCCAATGTAATTGTTGGTTCATCCCAATACCATACTAAGTCTTCTTCTTTATTAAATGCCAACATATAATTCATTGATGGTAAATAAGATTGAATATCGCTAATAATTACTTCCACTTTATCACCAACACTGTTATCTACTCTAAAAATTCCACCTGACCTCCAATTTTTCGTGTAATCTTTTGCCGCGAAATAATGAAGTCTAATATCTCCTGGGTCTGTGCAACCAAAAGCCACTGCAATAGGTATTTGTAGAGAAATACATGATTTTGCTAATTGTAATCCAATGTGTTTTGCGGCACATACGAAAATAATTTTTTTACCTTGTGATAATGCAATTGGTGATAATGTTTTTCCTGTGCCTGTAGGAGCTTGATATAAAACCATTTTATTTGTTTTATTTTTGAAATTTTTAATAAGATCTTTTTGATGTGAATATAATTGAATATCTGAATATTTTAATAATAATTTATTTTTTTCAATATATTCTTGTGAATTTTTGATAATATTTGATAATTTAATTTTTGATTTATCTTTTTCCAAAATAAAATTTATAAAAGATTCTACATAACTATTAATATTATTAATAGAATTTTGTATTAATTGACTAATAATATAATAATAATAAATTTTTTTATCTTTTGATCCTAAGTATTTTTTTACCATTTTTAATAATAAATATTCATAAATTTCTGTTTTATCCAATTCATCTACCTTTTTATCAAAATTTTGCATACGAAATAGTTCTTTTTTTTTTATTTTCTTTTTTGATTTTTTTTCTTTTGTATCAAAATTTAATGAATATTTTTTTACTGTTTTTTGAATAATTTCCTTGAAATATTTCGTATAAAAATATCCATGAAACATATCAAGATTTTCTGTTATTTTCATCATCTTCAACAATGTATTCGCATCGTTCATTGTAATATTAGGATTTTCCCACCCATCTTTAATCAATTTCAAAATCCTTTGTTCTGATTTATCAACCGGAACTTCCAACGCTTCCCATTCTTCTTTAGTTAATTTTTTTTGTGATAAATCCATTATTAATATAATTTATTTAGCTTTTTTTAATAATATTTAATAATTAAAAAAAGTTATCAATTTAAACATTTTATAACCTGAATAAATTATCAATAAATTTTTTTTTATATATTTCTTCATTATCTTTACACATACTATTAAATAATTCATTATTTATGATATTTGGAGATGATTTATCTTGGTATTCTATAATATTATTATATTTTTCATCATCCGGTATAATATCTTTTGTATATTCATATAATGGTGAATTATTTATCCTATAATAAGAAATAGGTCCATTCCCCCGACCTGAATTTTCTGTATCAATTACTGGTATTAAATTACCAGGCCTGTCCATATCTATTTCTCCTTCCCATGAACAACTATATGGACAAATATGTTCTATACTAAATTTATTTTTTAGAATGTTTGTTGGAATACTTTGTTTATAATAATAAAACATTAATGTCTTTTCATAAAATTTTAATACTCTTCTACGTTTTTGTTTTCCACTTTTTTTAATTTCTGGTTCATTTGCTTCCGAATATAATAAATCTAATAAAGAATTAAAAGATTTTCTTGTTATTTTATTACTAATTTCATTTGGTTCAAATAAAAATTTTTTTGCTTTGGAATCAATAAACGAACCACCAGCTCTATATGAAATACTGTCGCTATTTCTATAATACTCTTTTTCTTCTTTATTTTTTAAATCTCCTACCATAAAATGATATATTAAACATTTTTCTATATTATTAATAATAATAGATTTATCTATTCCATCATTATGATAACCAAATATACAAGATATAATAATATACATATTATTTTTTTTTAATGTTTTAATTTTTTCACGACATTGCTTATTAAATAACTTATTATTTATATTATCGGTAAATATGAAATTTTTTAATTCTTTTAAAATTTCACACGCATATATAACTTTATCTATAAATTTATTTATATTTTCTGTAGTAAATGTGTCAATAAATCCATTGTATAAAGTGTTATATAATTTAAAATATAATGACATACCATCTGTATCGCTTTTACTAATTAAATTATATTTTTCATTGCATAAATTTTGAAAACCTACAATAAAATCAAATGCACTTGGTTCATCTTTATTTTCATTATATTCAAAACATTTTAATACTTCTTTTTCTGCCTTTTCTTCATAATATTTTTTTATATGTTGGTCTAATTCTGTTTTAAAAACTTTATCATTTATTCTAAAATCAGTATAATTGAATAAACTAGATGACAATAATTCAGTTTCTGTTAATCTAGTACTATATTTGTTTATTGATTCAAATATGTTACATAATTCATCTGTTGTATATTCTTCGAAAATATTTACATTAATTACAACTTCATCAAAACTACTATCATTTTTTAATTTTAATTTAGTTTGCGTTTTCTCTATCACTGGTTCAAAATCATCCCGATATTGTTTTAATTTTTTTAAATATAAATCTTCATATCCATTATTTCTAAAATATTTATGATATTTAAAACTAATAATTTCATTATATGATAGTTCACGAAATATATCTTTTAATTTTGATTTTTCTTCCTTATCTAACTTATATTTTTCTTCTTGGTTTTGTATATCATTTATAAATTTATCTAACTCTTTTAAATGGTCGGGAAATACTTCAAACGGTTTTCTCATAAAATGTTCAATGGCATTAATGCGATTATTTCCATCTATGTTTGAGTAAATATTTCCTGTTTTCCCAAATGTAATTGGATGGACACTATTTTCCGTTTCAAAAAGAAAATCTATATATTCTTTCTCATTTGGTGTGCGATTTTTCGATGGAAGCACACTCCATTTTTTTTTCCTTTGGAAACGTGGTTTTATTATTTTACCATTATGTAAATCAGCCATAAAATTTTTTATAAACCATTGTTCATTTTTAACACGTTTATTCATTTGAATAAATAAAATAACTTTTTTTTAATACTTTTTTTTAATAGTATAAAAAAAAGTTATCAATTTAAACTTTTTTTTATACTTTTTCCAGCATATCTAAAAGATTATTTAAATAATCAATAAACCATCCCTGTGTTATTGAAGCCGGTTTATATTTATTTGCATGTTTAAAAAATTCATCACTATTTCCAAGTTCCACCAACATTCCTACCAACTTTTCAATATCTATAATATTTTCTATATTAGATAGTCTAAAATATACATTACTTTCAATAGCATAATCAAAGACTTTTCCACCATTTTTATTCTTGCTTATTCCACGCATATATTTTTTACCATCTTTTTCAATAATTTTAGCCTTATCGGTTACTTTTTCTCCTTTATAATATTGACTCCAATAATCTCCTGTTTTATAAAACAAAGGGAAAAGAACTGGGTTTCCTGTTTTTTTTATTATAAGAGATACATCATCAACAATTCCCTTATAGTGTTTTCTTTCAATAGAATAATTATGTTTTGGAATTGACTTTTCTTTTTTTATTTTGGAGAGAATTTTGCTCCTTTCACCAATAAATAACATCACTGATTGTTTAATTGTTTTATTATAAAGGCTTGCATCGATAAAAGCAATATTTGTATAACTAGATGTATGTATTTCTTTGTATCTTTCCAATAAATATGAT
>MDSV01169319.1_pt1 | contig 24414 bp, 13 predicted proteins | sample 810851 | NCBI WGS metagenome assembly MDSV01 (sample SAMN05326640, study PRJNA326480) | marine metagenome | isolation source: seawater | place: Atlantic Ocean: North East | collected 2012 | reverse complement strand
GGACAAATTATAAATTTACCTTCTGATAATGAATTAAAGTTTGAGACGGATGAAGTTATTAAAAAATCTGAAAGAAATTTACCAGTCGCAACTGTTATTGAACATGATGAAGTTTCAAAATTAACGTATGATCTGAACCCTGTTTGTTATTTCATAAATGTAGCGTTTACTGCCGCCAATCCATGCGTGATAACAACATCATCTGATCACGGACTATTTGCTGATAACAGAATTACAATATACGATATAGTAAGTGGTAGTGGATTATCAAAAAGAACATACACAATAGCAAGCGTAACAACAAATACAATAACATTAGATGGTGTTAGCACTCTAAATGGCACCGCAGGTAGAATAAATTTTTATGTCGATTTTTTTGCTGATGATGAGATTGTTACAACAGAAAGAACAAATGATATACAAATAAAGGCGGTATCAATTCCAAGAAAAAACTTTATTGATTTAGAGTTGAATAAAGAAATACAACAATTTTTACCAACAACCGCTACTAAAAATTATGCGAAGAGTATTAGATTTGATGACACAAACAATCAACTAAGTTATGTTCCAATTACAGGTTCAGAGTCAAATGTAATAAAATCGGCTGATAATTTTGCAAATAATATTATTTTAAAGCAAGACACAATCACTATGTTTGTGAGTGCAAATACAAATCCCACTCATAACACGCATCCATTCAATACATCTGCGCCTACGGTTACAGATTTTGTACCAAATGCAGATGATGCTATAACAAGACATTTAGAAGTTATAGAAATTACAAGGAGCGGTACGACCGCAACAGTTTTTACAAATTCAATTCATGCATTAAACGTAGGTGACTCAATTAAAATAGAGGGTTGTAATGAAACAGATTATAATAGTTCTTCAACCGTTCAGACTATTGTTGATTCGTTTAGATTTAACTATGAAGTCGCTAATGAGCCAAGATCGCCTGCTACTCCTTTATCAGGAAAAATTATTTTAAAGACAGGTGGCACTCCTGCATTACAAGCAAGTGCTTTTCAGGTTCGTTTTAGTCAGTCTATGAATACAAGTACGATAAGTGTAGCAAATGCTTCACATTACATATATGCAAATGGTACTACAACAACTACTGGATATGACAAAACCACAGCCACTATTCAATTGTCAGATGATAATTTTTCTACAACAACTGGTTTAGTAAATTGTAAATCTATATCGGCAAATACAGGAAATTCTTTATTTACAATAGTTCCAGAAACACTATTACGTGGTAAGTCATATAAAATAAAAGTCACAACAAATGCAAGAGATCTTGGAGATACAAATACGGATGTAAATTACATCACCACAAACACCTTTTCGTCTGGCGTAAAAAGTTTTAATCCTTTAACAGGTAAAGAACTTGTTTTTGTCGATAATATACCACCAAGAATAAAGAAAATAACTCTAGGCTCAAATGTGCTAGAAAGTTCAAACGTTGAGGAGATTTCTGCACCACCTACTGGCATAGCAGTAAATTTTGCTGACAATTTTGTTGTGCAATTTAATGAATCTATGAACGTTGAAACGGTTAATGTCAATTCTACTAATACAGATCCTTTTGGTACAATACAAGTTTCGGCAGATGATTTTAGCACAGTCATTCAAATGGATGCACAACCAGCCGTTTCTACAACAAGTGAAAGAAACGATACATTTACATTTCATCCAGAAGGTAATGTTTCATCAAACGCAACATACGTAGTAAAAGTTACAAAAGGCGTTGCAGATGAATCACCAAATCAAAATTTTCTAGAAACAGATAATGTTTCTTCTACAAAAACTTTAACTGTTGGAAGTGTAACTGGTTCATTTACAACAGGAGAAACAGTTATTGGAACAAGAACTGCAAGTGTGAGAGCAAATAGTGGAGCCGTAACTTTAAATGAAACACTTTTAGGTACTACATCATTAGCGAAAGGAACATTGAGAGCCCATACTCCTGGTAGTGGCACTCTTACATCAATAGAATATACCGAGATAGCAAGCGAAGATGGAACAGTCAAAGAGTTTTTGCCAGGTGAAGTTTTATCAGGACTTACATCTGGTAAAACAATAACAACATCAAATGCAACTATAACGCCAGCCGCCTCTGGTGTAGTTTTAGATTTTACTGATCCAAGTCTAAGAATAAGACATTCGAATACTTCAATTGCCTTTGATACTACTGATGGTATTTTGACAGGTGTTTCATCAGGTGCTAAAGGCACCATGACGGGAATAACTAATACTGGATTTTCTACTACAACGACTGCATTAGTTGTAACTGCATTAATGAGAAGAACGAATGATGCCGTTGTTGATATAGGTGCTGGTGCAGTTACCGATATAGATTTCGATTCAAATGTGATAATCAAATTTAGTCAAAGCATGAATACTGATACTATTAAAGTGAATTCAACTGATTCTCAAGTTAGATCTACGGATACTGTTATTCTTTCTGCTGATAGTAATTTTGGGAATTGCGTACCTTTGATGCCAAATCCTACTATTACTGAAAATGGAACACGCTTTGAGTTTAAACCAGTAATCCTATCAAATACTTCTTTATGTTTGACAAAGGGTGAAAGACATGATGTAAAAATAACAAGAGGTGCAAAAACAAAAGGTGGTTCAAACACTGGATCAGATGTGACAGAATCATATGGTGCAATAGTTGCTACAACATATTCTGTTGTTAATGCTAGTGTGTTTGACAATAATGGGGAAGAGGTAATATTAGGAGAATATGCAGATACCACTGTAATATCTGCAAACGTATCGAGATCAAGTCCTATTATTATACATTTTACAGAAGCAATTGATGCAAGTACATTTGCTTCAGGTGCTGGTAATGAAGTTCAACTAGCAACCGCAGATAATTTTGGTTCAGGTCAAATTGCATGTACTATAAAAAGATCTGGTAGATTTGGCAATCAACTTACGGTAATACCAGATGCGACATTGACCGCCGCCGCACATTATTTGAGAATAATAGCAGGAGGTACGAATACAGGAGGACAGGCACTGTCTGCGACTTGGCAAGCAGGATATTTCACAACCGCATAAGGAGAATAATGGCATTAGTACCAGCAACATTAGCGGCACAAATTGAGGCGGCTATGAAAACATCACAACTAGATCCTAGTCCTGCATCACAGGCAAAAATGGCGCAGGATATAGCAACTGCAATAGATACATTTGTTAAAACCGCAACTGTAACAACAACAGTTACAGGAACTGCCGTAGGTGGAGTATGTACACCTTCTGGTCCAGTAGCCGGAGCGACTGTCACAGGAACTGGAACAGGAGCACCAGGAGTAGGATTAAGTTAATGGCACTGGATAAATCAACATTAGAAATAAGATTAAGAATCGCATTTGCAAAATCAGGTACAAATCCTTCGCCCAGTTCACAAACAGAATTAGCACAGGATCTTGCAGATGCGATTTTTCAATATTTAATTGGTGCAACTGTTTCAACGACAGTTACAGGAACTGCCGTAGGTGGAGTAAATGCTAGTATACCTCCACCGTCAGGACCTACTCCAGGACCAATTACTGTTCCTGCAACCGTCACTGGTTCAGGAACTGGCACACTTTCTTAATAAATAATAATATGGCTACCGCAGATACAACAAGACAATACTACATTTCTCAAAGTGATAAGTACAATTCATTCGATGATGTAGCAAGAGATTATTTAGATAAAAGACTAAAAGCGACACAATACGTTGACTTTGGTGTAAAATTTAATAAAAACCCAAACACTAATGATATTGCAGTTTTGCGTGGAGATAACGCAGTGAAGCAAAGTGTCAAAAATCTAATTCGAACAAATAGATTTGAAAGATATATGAGACCAGATGTTGGATGTGACATAACAAAACTATTGTTTGAACCATCGAATCGAATTACGGAAATACGAATAAAAGAAATTATCACAGAAACTATTAAAAATCATGAAAATAGAGCAATAGTTAAAAACGTTGATGTAAAGTCTGTCAGAGATGGATTAGGTTATGATGTAACAATTGTTTTTGCTATAAAAGGAAGTGATAGCCCAGTAACTTTTACGACTTTTTTAGAAACGAATCAAGGATAATTTATGGCATCTCCATCAAACTTGAAATTAACAGGACTAGACTTTGATGAACTAAGAGATAATTTTAAAAATTTTCTCTCAACTCAAGAAGAGTTTACAGACTATGACTCAACTGGATCTGCATTTTCAGTTCTTCTTGATGTTCTTTCATACAATTCACATTTGAACGCCTTTTATTTAAATATGGTTGCAAATGAGATGTTTTTGGATACTGCAATAAGCAGAAATTCAATTATGTCTTTGTCAAAAATGTTAGGGTATTTACCAAAATCTAGAAAAAGTTCGTATGCGAATGTAACTTTATCTGTAACGCCAAATGACAATCCTTCAAATATAACCATAGCAAAAAATACAAGATTTAAATCTGATATAAATGGTATCACTTTTACATTCGTCACAGATCAATCTTATTCGGCAGTAGCAAATGGAAATTCAACAGTAACTATTCCAAATATAAAACTGATTCAGGGCGAACCTTTGACATTTCGATACACTGCTAATACTTCTGACAATTCAATTAAATACAAAATACCAAATACTGGTGTTGATACAGATTCAATAACCGTAACGTTACAAGAATCTGATGAAAACACTACTCAAAGTTCTTATACACTTGCTACTGATTTATTAGATATTAATTCTACATCAAATGTATTTTTCATAGAGCCAGATGCAGACGATACTTTTCAAGTAAAATTTGGAGATGGGATATTAGGAAGAACAGAAAAGACAGGTAATATTGTCATCATAGGATATAATATAACAAACGGTACATTAGGGAATGGTGCGAGAATTTTTACTCCAGTTTCAACTGTTGGAGGTTATTCAGGTGCATCTGTTACAACTATATCATCTTCTGTTGGTGGATCAAATGAAGAGACTAATGATAATATAAGATTTAATGCACCAAAACATTATGAGGTGCAAAATAGAGCCGTTACGGCAAATGATTATAAAAGAATAATATCAAGAGAATATCCTCAAGCAGAATCAGTTATTGTTTATGGAGGTGAGAATGCAGATCCTCCTCAATTTGGAAAAGTGTTTATAGGTGTAAAACCAAAATCAGGTTTAGCAATTACAACATCTGTCAAAGATTTTATTAGAGATGTCTTGAAAAAATATAATGTTGGTTCAATAACACCAGAGTTTGTAGACATAGATTACATATATCCAATATTGACTTTAACAGTAAATTATGATTCACGATTTACAAATAAAACTACGTCCGTTCTTAGACAAGATGTTTTAAATTCTTTAACGTCTTATTCTACAAATGAATTGCAAGAGTTTTCAAAACAGTTGAGAGTTTCGAAACTCACTAGATCTATTGATGATACGAATAATTCTATTGTTGGTAATGAACTTTCTATGAAATTAAAAAAATCTTTTAATCCAACATTAAATCAAAAGTTAAATTATACAATACGTTTTAGTAATCCAATTCATCATCCTCATGCAGGTCATATGGGTTCAATCACATCTACTGAATTTACAATATTAGACGGTGAAAATATATCTAGAAGTGGTTGCAAATTTGATGATAATGACGGTATAATTAGAATTTTTAGAATTGTCGATGGTGCCAAACAAATCGTTTATGAGAATCAAGGAACTGTTGATTATGATAAAGGTGAAATTCTTTTAAGTCTTTTTAATCCATCGGCATATGTAGGATCATCATTAGATATTATTGTCAACCCTCAAAATCAAGATGTTCAGCCATTAAGAGAACAAGTTGTATTGATTTCAGAATCAAATGTCAATATAACGATGAATGATGTTTCAAGTGTGAGAACAGGTTTGACAACTGTTACACAAACCTCAACAACTACAACCACAACCACTTCATCTGGAACATCAACATCTAGTTCAACTTATTAAAATGACTGAATACCTAACTGACGAAAAAAATAATAAGGTCATAAATTCTATTGTTCCTCTCTTGGAACAACAATTTCCTGAATTTATTCGTGAAGATGCCCCAACTTTCATAAACTTTATGAAAGAGTATTACAAATGGATGGAGGCTAGTGAACTTACAATAACAGATGCGATACAGAACGAATATAGATTTACATTAGAAGATGATGACACAAATTTAGAATTGGAGGAAGGTTCAACTCTTACGCTTGAAAGTACAAGAGAAACAACGAATACGAGCATTCTCGATTCGTTTGAAAAAAATGAAAAGATTGTAGGACAAACATCTGGTGCCGTTGGTATTGTTGATCGAAATATGACAACATCAAATAGCACAATTTATGTATCTGGATTAGAAAGAACTAAATTTTTAACTGATGAAGTTATATTAGGTGAGAATAATAGAACAAAAGCCACAGTAACATCATTCTCAAAAAATCCATTATTTGCTTCTAAATCTCTTTTAGCAGAAAGAGATATTGATTTAATTGATGATAATATACTCGATTTATTTCAAAAAGAATTTGCAACATCATCAGATACAAATATTTTAACAGAAAAAAGAGATTTCTTTAAACGAATATTTAATCTGTATAGATCAAAGGGTACTGAATATTCTTTTGATTTATTTTTTAAATCTTTTTTTAATGTACAAGACCTCGAGGTTTATAGACCAAAAACTGATTTATTAAAACCTTCATTTGGTGATTTTAGAAGAGAGAAAACTCTTAGAGTTATTACAAGTGATGCTAATGATAGATTTGAATCCAGAATAATTACTGGTGCAAAATCTTCTGCCACTGCAACTGTCGATAGGGTAGAAAATTTTCAATCTGGTGCATTAACTGTAACAGAATTATTTTTAACAAACATAGTTGGTACTTTTGTTGTAGGTGAAGATGTTACATCATCTGAATTTGAAGGAACAACAGGAAATGGAACCGCACAAGGTGTTATAACAAACATCAATATAACGAGTGCAGGTACGAACTATAAAGTAGGTGATACTATTACAATTACTGGAGGTGGTGGACAGGATGCCGCCGCCAGGGTTTCTCAAATTGGAACTGGTGCGATTACAGGTTTTACAATTTTTGATGGTGGTGATGGTTATGTAAACACCGCCGTATTGACTGTAAATAATTTTGCTACTGGTGGTACAGGAGTATCTGGTGATGTTAGTAATATTGCACATACGTTTACTTTTTCAATCAACGAAGATATTGTTGGTAATTTTACTACTGTGGTTTTTAGTGACGCCAATTATAATTTGTCTGGACAAGAAACAACTTTAAAGACTACAAGGTTAGTTGATGCGTTTGGTTTTTCCGCTCTTCAAATTGGTTCGATATCAAATGTAAGAGCAACTGGATTAGGTTCTGGATATGAATTGTCACCAATAATATCGATTGTTCAAGATAATATAGTCAAGTTTAATGATCCTGCAGTTGGTATTATTAATCTAAATGATGACCCTGATTCAATTTCAGAAACTAATGCTATATCAGGCACGTTTGAGACTGGTGAACGTATTACATCTAATTCGGGTAATAAGATAGGAACATTTTTAGGTTTAGTGAGTAATACTACAACCTTAGATGATCCTGCTAGATTTCGTGCTAGACCTGTATTGTATACTGGCACTTTTGGTGTAGGTCGTAATGATTTAGCAATTAATACTTCAAATTATATTAATTCTACAATACCTACAGTTTATGACGTACAGTTTAATGCACCTACTGAAACTGCCGGACTGGAAGACACAAACACATTTGTATTTCGTAGAGGTATAAATGCCGCCAGTGTAACAGAATCAACAAATACAGATACTACTATTCAATATACTTCTACATCAACATCCATCACAGGTGCATTTCAAACTTTACAATTTCCAGTAACAAGCGTAACGAGATCAAGTACGACTGCAACTGTAACGACTCCTGTTAAGCATGGACTTGATGATGGACAAAAAGTAATATTAACTGGTGCGACTCCTTCAGGTTATAATGGCGAAAAAACAATCACGGTTGCATCTGACTCTACTTTTACTTTTACTGTTTCCGGATCACTATCTACACCTGCTTCAGGCACGATAAAATATGATGAAAATGTGGCAGTTAAATTTACACTACCAAAAGGTCATAAAGCAGATGACAGATTCATGTTCTCTGCAATTGATTTTGCATCAAATGAAGTTATAACAGGTTTTGATTCTACTGCAAATGCAACAGTAAATACTGGTACTGCCATAGCAGATGGTGGCACTAGAGGTAATAATGCAGTCATAGACGTTGCTGGTCTGGCCGCAGGATCTGTAAGAGAGATTGATCTTATAAACTTTGGAGTTGGTTTTACAAGTGCTCCAACATTATCATTAGCACTTAAAGGTGGAGGTAATGCTTTACTCACAGCAAATATTGGTGCCGTAGGTGAAAAGACAGGTGAATACTTAAATGAAGATGGTAGACCAAGTTCTATAAAAAAACTTAATGATAGTGAATATTATCAAGATTATAGTTATTCACTTAGATCATCAAAACAAGTTTCTGAATATGAAGAAACAGTATATGATCTATTACATCCAGTAGGTTCAAAACTGTTTGGCGAATTTAGACCTACACCACCAACTATACAGATGGGTTTTGACCACCTTCTAACGAGTGAAGCAGGTGATATTATAATACTTGAAGATGGTGATAATATTTTAATGGAACAATATTATGAACCATCTCATAGTATCAATTTAGATAGACTACAAACATTATCTGTCGGAGGTACAGGACGAACAATTACAATCACTGGAAATTCTGATGTGATTACATCTGATGAAGGTCTGACAGATGAAATGACATTAGAAGATGATTCTGGTGTTATGATATTAGAAACAAATGATAACTTTTTATTAGAGACTGGTTTTACATCAACTGATTTTCCAGAAAATTTTCCTGAAGGCTCTAAAATTATTATTGATGATGAACAAGCATTTGAAATCACATATGGTGAATTATTACTAGAAAAAACTTTGACTGGTACTCTAAATTGTTCATCATCTAATGTTCTATCATATTTTGTTTTAGGTAATGCTAGTGTATCTTTCACCGTTGGTGAAGAAGTTTTTCAGGGAGACAAAGATAATATTTTACTGAATACTGATAACGGTACTAACTCAGCAAATATAGTTTCTCATTTTCTAACACTTGAAACAGGAACAAAATTTGTTTATGAAGATAACTCACTATCACTATTAGAATCGACTGATGATCCAAGTCAACCAGATACAGGAGACTTAATATTAGAAACTTCTAATTCAAGTATAACAGATATTCTTTTTCTTGAAGTACAGAACACAACTTCAAATGGAACAGTCAAAGAATATTCTACTGATGCATCTAATAATAAAATTTTGATATTGCATTCGACTGGAGCAAACAGTTTTTCATTATCTTCAAATGCTAATGGTGTAACATCAGGAGCAACTGCTAATATAACAAGTTTCGATAAAAATTTAATATTTGGTGTTGATACTAATTTTGAAGACGAACTTACGGTAAATGATGTAATTACACTACAGGGTGGAACAGAGCAGATGCAAGTATTGAGTATACTCAATTCTACCGCTATAATTTGTAATACTACAATAGGCGATGGAACGACTAATAAATTTGATAATAATTTTGTAGATCATCTTATGTTAGAAACAACTTTAAGAGGTACTACATCTGCAAATGGAATTAGTGATGGCAACACGACTATAATTGGTGAGAATTCTTTTTTTGACGAAGATTTATTAGTTAATGATATTATTTGTTTAGCATCAAATACCGAAATAAAAGCACAGGTAACTTCAATAATAAACAGTACGGCCATAGTTACTAACACCGTTATGGGTGATGGATCATCTAATGTTGCGATTGAACTAAAAGTGTCACGAAATATGGATTTAGAACCGTCCGAATTAACTGTAACTTTATCTAATAAATATGAAGGAAAGAATAATTTTATGGGTTTAACAGATAGTGATGGCACAGGTCAAATCCAATTAGAAGATGGGGTTGGATTACTTAATGTTCTTTATACGACATCAAATTCATCTTCAGGTAAATTGCAAATGGAAGAATTGTCTCCATTTTCAAACGTAGAACCAAAAATCATAGTTACATCATAAATAATAATATGCCTAATCTAGTTACAAATAAGTTTAAAATACATAACGCTGAACAATTTATAGAGTCATTATCAGAAACTTCTGCTACAAATCTTTATCTGTTTATAGGTAAAGTTAATGCATGGGGTGATGAGAATGATCCTCCAGCACCAACCGATTCGATTGCTAACACATCATTTGATTATTGGAGATCTATGATCTCTGCTAAAAAAATTACGTCTGCGGATGTTAGTCATATTATACCTAGAGTTAATTGGGAATCAAATACGGCATATACTGCACATAGTCAGAGTAATAATGAACAATCGGCAAATAATTTTTATATTGTAACCGATCAATTAAACGTTTACAAATGCTTACAAAATAATGTTGCGAATGGTGCTTCTACAATTAAACCGACAGGTACTGGTACTGGTTTAATTGAATTAGGTGATGGATATAAGTGGAAATATATGTATACCATATCACCTCAAGATACTCTTAAATTTACAACATCAGAATATATTCCTGTTAAAAAAGTTGGATCAGTTAATGATGGAACTAATCAATATACTGTAGAACAATCATCAGTTGATGGTGCAATAGATGTTATTAATAGAACATCAAACGGTGATTATTTTGCACAATTTTCAGGTACACCAACTGATAGTACAGGTGTTGAAGTACGAGATTTTGTTGTTGGTGAAGTTCTTACTGGTCAGTCATCTGGTAATAAAGGTGTTGTAATCACATACTCTACTGGTGCTAACACACTTACATATTTTCCAAATGCAAATTCTTTATTTACAAGTTCTGAAATAGTTGTAGGTAATACTTCTGGAGCACAAGCAACTTTAAATTCAGATATAATCTCAACATATAAATTTGAAGAAAATGTTTTTTCTAGTGTAACAAATACTACAACTTTACAATTGGCTACAGATGCAAATACTACAACCGATAGTGTATATGTTGGTTCGACTTTGTATGTCACAAATAACGCAGGTCGAGGAGAACAATCTGTTATTTCTGGTTATGATGCGGCCCTAAGAAGAGTTACAGTTCAAAATGCATTTACAATTACTCCTAACACCAGTTCTGGATATACAATTTCACCAACAATCACTATTAGCGGTGATGGTTCTGATGCTAAAGCAAGATCAATAGGTAATTCAAGTTTTGGAGTACAAGACATATTGGTTACGAATAAAGGATTAAACTATACTACTGCAAGTATCTCAATTACTGCTAATGGATCTCATGGTACAGGTGCTAATGCGGAAGTTATTATTGGACCTGTTGGCGGTCATGGATTTAATGCTATCGAAGAACTTGCAGGTAATAGAGTTATGGTTGATTCAAGAATTACTGGTAATGAATCTGGATTTTTTACAACAGAAAATGAGTTTAGACAGGTTGGGCTTGTAAGAGATCCGCTTCAAAGTGCAAATGCAAATGCTTTTTATACAAGTGATTTAGCAGATCAATCAACAAAAATTACAGTACGTGAGGTTGCTGGAACTTTTCAGGCAGATGAAGTTGTATTTCAAGGAGATACTCTTGCAAATAGTACGGCTAATGGAGTTGTAATTGATTTTCTAAATAATAATAAAGTAAGAATAAATCAAGTATCAGGAACTTTCGTGTCAAATTCCACAGTAAATTCAGTAACAGGTAACACATCAGGCGCAACCGCAGTTATTGTTGCCAACGGTGTATCAAGTGCAGACATGAAACCCTATAGTGGAGATATTTTGTATATTGAAAATAGAACAAACGTAACTAGAGCAACCAATCAAATAGAAGATTTCAAGATTGTTCTTGAGTTTTAAGGAATAGTAATGCCTAAATTAACTACCGATTTTAACGTAACGCCATACTTTGATGATTTTGATGAGGCGAAAAAATTTTTCAAGATATTATATCGTCCAGCATATTCCGTGCAAGCAAGAGAACTTTCACAGATGCAAGCGATTCTTCAAAATCAAATTGAACAATTAGGTGATTATAATTTCTCAGATGGTGACAGAGTATACGGTTGTGAAGTTTCTCTCAATACAAAAATTAATTCTCTTAAATTAAAAACAAATTACGCAAGTGTCGAAATTGTTGTGGCCAATTTTGACGGAAGAATAATTGAAGGCAATACATCTGGAGCGAGAGCAACGGTAGTAAAGGCAGAAAAATTTACACAAACGACTCTTAATACATTAATGATCAATTATCTTGATGAAAAAGAATTTTTAGATGATGAAATTATTCAAACAGTAGATACAGGTACAACATATTTTGCAAACGTTGCAGGTGAGGATGAGGGGTTGGTCGATGTTGTTACATTAACAACTTCAGTGGCATCTCAATCTGGTTCAATTGTATCGATAGAAGAAGGTGTGTTTTATGTTGGAGGATATTTTGTTTATGTGTCTCCGCAGACTATTGTTCTTGATTTATATAAAGATGCTCCAACTTATAGAATAGGATTGCAAATTGTTGAAAGCATAGTATCTAGTGTTGACGATACAAGTTTGTTGGATAATGCATTAGGATCTCCAAATTACACTGCACCTGGAGCAAATCGATATAAAGTTGATTTAACATTATCTAAAAAAGAAATTTTTCAAAGCGGTGTACCTATCGTATCTTCAGGATTAACATTTACGGCATCATCAAATACTGCAACAATTACAACGTCAACCGATCATAATTTAAATAATGGTGATATAGTAGTTGTAAGTGGATCAAATCAATCAGAATATAACGGTAGATTTCCTATTGCTAATGTCACTAGCGGTACTACTTTCACAGTTTTCGTTGCTGGAAAACCAACGACTCCTGCAACAGGATCACCAGCGTATACAAAGGTAATTACGGATCCTCTTGAAGCAAGATCTGATGTAGATTTTATTGAACTGATAAGAGTTGAAAATGGAATTATAGTCAAACAAGTTTCAAATCCTTTGTATGGTGCAATAGGTGATGTTTTAGCAAGAAGAACATTTGATCAATCTGGTGACTTTACAGTAAAACCATTTTCACTAGCATTTGAAACACACAAAATAGCAGGTGTTGCTTCTGCAAGAACATCAGCAAATGCTTGTACAAATTTTACAGGTGCAGGGACAGGGTTTGTTTCACAATTAGTAGATGGTGATACAATCTTTCTTTCAGGAAACACAAACAAAACTGCTACAATTTCTTCAATTGCAAACAATACATCTTTGACGTTATCTTCTGGTACATCATTAGGTGATGGAACTGATAATCAAAAAATAGGTGTTGACACAAAAGTTACGGCCGCACTTAGTCCAGGTAAAGCATATATTAAAGGGTATGAATTTGAAACAGTTACAACGACTTTTGTTGATGTTGATAAAGGACGAGATACAAGAACTGTTAGTGGTGAACAACAAGGTACAGATTTCGGACCATTTTTTAAAGTGACAGATTTATATCAAAAAGTTGGGTTTGATCTTGGTGTTGATACTGGAGCACTTGGGAGTGGAACTGGCGCCGCCGGTTTGGATCTTATTGAATTACACTGTGTTAAGTGGGTTTCTACAGGTCCAACAAATGCTGAAGATAGATCTATTTTGTTGCAGGCAGGTCAATCTAATTCGACAAATAATAATATTGATTTTGTAGGACTCAATCCTGCAAGTGATCATACAAAAATAGGTACTGCAAGAATAAGACAACTTGATTATAGAGCAGGAAGAGATAGTTCTGTAACAGTATTATATGATACAAGTGACCCTAATGCAAGTACAGAAGCAAATACTCAACATAGAATTTTTCATTCAATCTATGATGCACACTTATTTGATTTTAGATTTAACAAAACAACAGGAACAGTTGCCGCCGCAAATGCAAACACATCTCAGATTGATTTGGCAATAAATAAATTTGGTACTGCAAATACATTATATAATGTTGAAGTTACAGTAAATACATCTTTTCTCGGAGTAACGACATCCGACACACGTAGAATTATTGAATGGACTGGTGCTATTAGTAATTATAGTTCGCCAATGAATAGTGCATATAGGGCACGTTTAGACAGTGCATTATCACAACCAACTATCGCAAGTACAACTTATAGTCTAAATTTTTCTGCAAAAAATGTAAGATCAGGTGTCAAAATTGATTCGAATGCAATAACTGATGCATTTAATATTGATCCAAGTGGTAAAGTAGGTGGTGTAGAGACAGGAGATACAATTCTCTACAAAGCAAATGATGATGAACGAACATTAATTTTCCCATTACAAAATCAAACTGTAGCAAATTTAAGTCCTACTGGATCTAGTTCAACGACATACAGATTTAAAAGAACATTTACAGTCACTTTAAATTCTACCTCTGGCGGAACTGCTACTGCTCCAACAGGAGAATCATTTTATCCAGCAACAACGAAGACTTTATCTGCTTCTGAATCAGATGCAAATTATATTATAACAGCCGTTACTGGTACTCATGAAGGGAGAGTGATAGAATTTTCTAACACTTCTGGTACTGGTTTAAATGGGGGGTCTTCTCATACTAGAAGTATTGCTCTTGAAAATAATGGCGGTACGCTGGTTGTATCGGCACGTTCTGATGCTACTGGTGCTCCAGATTTCGCATCTCATCAAGTACAAGTCGTAGCAACTATGGAGAGATCTAATGCTACAAATAGTGGTGCTGGATCTCAAATTGCAAAGAAAACACTTGTTACAGGAAATACAACAGTTGCAAATGTAGATCATAATTCTTCAAACACAATACAGGCAGATTCAGGACAAATAGTATTTGGTACGTCTATGAATACTGAACCTGGTGCAAATAACTCATTAAAAATTTCTGATGTTAAAAAATTAGTTGCGGTGATTGATTCATTGAATCCTGATGCTAATGTAAAAACTGCTATGGTTACTGCATCTATTGCTGATTCCGCAAATCAACATAATATATCTTCAAGATTTGAATTCGATACTGGACAAAAAGATAATTATTATGATTATGGAAAAATATCATTAAAACCTGGAGAAGATAAACCAGTAGGTCAAGTTATCGCAATTGTAGATTATTACACTCATAGTGGTACTGGACCAATGACAGTTGATTCATATACCTACAGTGGTTCAGCAAATACACCTTATACAGAAATACCAACGTTTACATCTCCTGTAACAGGAAACAAATTTCAATTAAGAGATGTAGTTGATTTTAGACCAAAAAGAATTGGTATTGATACTGCAAATACTGATGGGTCTTCATATACAAATGATATAACTGCCGCCGCTAATGTCTTTCATGGTAAGATATTACCAGATTTTGATTATACTTTTGACACAGATTACGCACATTTTCTACCAAGAAAAGATAAAGTAGTTCTTACAAGAGATAGAAATTTTAAAGTTATTAAAGGTGTTTCTGATATTGCTCCAGTATTACCACCAGATGATGAAGATAGCATGACATTATATTCGATGGAAATACCTGCGTATACATTTAATTCAAATGATATTCAAGCAAGATATATTGATAATAAAAGATTCACTATGAGAGATATCGGAACTCTTGAAAAAAGAATTGAAAATCTTGAATATTATGTGTCTTTAAATTTACTTGAAAAAGAAGCAGATGGATTAACAATTACAGATGTTAATGATAGTGATAGATTTAAGAATGGTATTCTAGTAGATCCTTTTGCAGGACATAGTATTGGTGATGTTTTCAATACTGATTTTAATGCATCAGTTGATTATAGTAATAAACACTTACGTCCACCTTTCAAATCGGATTTGCATAGGCTCGACTTTGATGCTAATACACAAAATAGTACGTTAGTAAATAATGGTGGAATCTTGTCATTACCATTTACATCAAGTCCATTTCTAGATCAACCATTAACTGGAAATCTACTTGGTAAAAATACACAAAAGAAACTTTCGGTTAACCCATTTTCATTTCAAAATTATATTGGAACACTTGATTTAGATCCTCCTACAGACAACTGGTACGATACAAGTGTTAGACCACAAGTCGTTGTAAATCTAGAAGGTCAATATGATAATTGGCAAGATATGCCAACCAATAATGGTCATGGATCACATTATAATGATTGGGAAGAAATATGGTCTGGTCTTCAAGTTATAGAAGATGTTAAATCTGGAACAAGAGATGCAGGTGATGTTGCTAGTAATGATAGAAGAGCAAAAACTACAGGACAAAATAAAACACTGACTGGTTTGAAAAAAGGTAATGTTCCTGAAAAAATTCTAAAAACGATTGGTAATAAAATTGTTAACGTATCAGTTCTACCAAAAATAAGACCACAAACAATTACGTTTCTTGCAAAAGGATTAAAACCTAATAAAAATGTGTATGCTTATTTCGATGATACAAAAATAACAAGTTTTTGTAAACAAGCAACTCTTTTAGGTTTATCAAACGTAAGTACATCAAATGTTTTCAGAACATCATCATCAAATTTTGAAACGATTTCTATTACAGGTTCTGGAGGTAATGCAGGAAACACCGCCAAAGTTGTTTATATGTCAGATAGAAATGATGTTAATTCATGCTCAATTATGATTATAAGTCAAACGAGTGAGAGTGCTTTTAACATCGGTTCAGTAGTGCAAGGTCAAGACACTGGTGCTAATGGAACAATTTCATCTGTAACAAATTACAGTTTATCTGATGGTCAAATTATAGTAAATAATGAAGGTGTAACCGCAGGTATATTTAACGTACCGTCCGATCAATTTACATCAGGAGAAACTCTATTTAGATTAACAGACGATTCAGATAATATTTTAGCAAGCACAACATCGGTTGCTGAAAGAATGTTTCACTCAAAAGGTACAATAGATTCAAATAGAGAAGATAATGTAAACTCAGTAAGACCACTCATAAAAAAACGTGATGACATATCATCAGAAAAAATTGTTAAGAGTTATGCGACACCTAGAAGATCTGAATCGAATAAATTTTTTGCACCATTATCACAATCGTTTTTTGTCTCGGAAGATAATTATCCATCAGGTGTTTTCTTAGATAGCATAGAATTATATTTCAGTAAAAAAGAATCATCAGCAGGATCTAAAAATTCTATTACATTAGATATTAGACCTATGATTGATGGTGCGCCAAGTCCATCAACTATCATACCTGGATCTCAAGTTACACTATCTCCAGGTCGTGTGACTGCAAACACAAGCACACCAGTAGCAAATACATCAGGTGGTTATCCATCGGCTACTATAGGTAATAGTTTGACTGCAAATAAACAAGGTAATAATGTTGGATCGAGAACAATATTTAAATTTGATTTTCCTGTTTACTTAAACCCAGGTGAATATGCGTTTGCCCTTTCAAGTGTTACATCTGAATATGAATTATATTCATTTGAATTAGGCGCTAAACATACTGGAACAGATAGAAAAATAACACAACAACCATTTGTAGGTAAATTGTTCAAGCCATCTAATGCCGATGGTAGAGTACCTTTATCTACTGAAGGTTTGATGTTTAAAATTAATAGATGTAATTTTTCATCCGATTTAGGTCATGCACGATTAACTAATTTTGCAACATCTTCTGGTAATGCAACATCAAACTCAATTATGGACAGTATGAAAGTTGTTGCAGATATTATGGAGTTTGCAAATACTGGATCAATATATCATTATTTTTCAACATCGAAAGATGCAAGTTCAAAAGGTAGTGCCGAACAATTTACGATCAATAAAAATATTAATTTAAAAACTCAACAACAAATTACATATGAGACAGATCCACTCGTTGATGCTCATGCTAATTCATTTCAATTAAATGTATATTTTACATCGGCCAACACTATCATTAGTCCTGTGTTCGATGAAACTAGATCAGGTGTGATTTCAATTGAAAATGATGTAAATAATGCTGGTATCAAAAATAATAATATTCTTATCATTAGTTCTGGTTCAAGTTTATTGCAATCTGAATACGGTGGTGATACTGGTCGATATGCTTCTAAAAATGCAGTAGACGGTAATACGAGTGCCTTTACTGTCTCTGCACCTGATGTTGGCTCAAATACTGCAACAATTGCGGCCAACGTAGGTTCTGATGGAAAAATAAATGAAGTAAAAGTTGTAAATCCTGGTAGTGGTTATCTTACAAATCCTACAGTTACAGTAGCGAGTGCTTTGTCTGGTACTGATCCTGTTATTAGAATAATAGGTGAGGGTTCTACTGGTGCAAACATGCTCTCTGCGAATACTTCACATTCAAGAGGTGGTAACTTAACTGGAAAATATATTTCTAGAAGAGTTACATTAGAAGAAGGGTTTGATGCATCTGATATCAGAGTTTATGTGAATGCCTACAAACCAAGAGGTTCAAATATATACATTTATTATAAAGTTTTATCTGCTGAAGATAATGAAAATTTTGACGATAAACCTTACATATTAATGGAGCAGGAAACTTCAGCAGGACTCTTCTCATTAAATGAAGATGATTTTAAACAATACACATATAAGACTGTAGATGAAAAAATTAATTATACTTCTAATGATGGAACAACAGTATTTACGAATTTTAGAACATTTGCAATTAAGGTAGTATTTACTAGAGATCTAGATGTACAAACAACCTTTATTGGTATACCAAAAATATCAGATTTAAAATCAATTGCTTTGGATAGCGTAGGTAATCCATAATGAAAGTCAAAACAGATAATCCTAATTATGTAAAAGATTTATCAAGTAGTGCCATTCTTGCTCATGATAGACAAGCACTTATAAATCACAGAAAAAAATTATCAGAGTCACAACAAATAAATAATATGAGATCAGAAATGAACGAATTAAAAAACAAAGTAGACTTGATATTATTTCATCTACAAGATATGAGAGGGTCTAATGCCTAGTGTAAGCGTAGTAGAATTAACAAATACTTTTGATGATTGGCGTAATAGAACTAATGATGTTATTACCGAAATCAACGGGGCAAATAGTGTAGACCCTACAAGTGCTATTGTTTATGCTAATGCATCATCTGGTTTTCAAGTAAATGAAGTTGTATCTGACTCTGTTACAGGAACTGCGATTTCAGGTACAAGACTCATATTTACTGGTGGTAATATTAATTTTACATCTGCTAATACACAATCATTAGGAAATGTACATCAAACACATATTTTAGGTGGAACGTCAATCGATGTAAGTTTACCAGAGAACGCAGATACATCAATTTCAAATACTTTCGTATATAATAGTAAAATAAATCTTAATGGACAAAAGTTTGTTAGTGGTGCGGCCGAAATAAATTTGCAAGGTGCAACAGTAACAAATCTTGGTGCGGTAGCAAAATTTACAAGTACGGCTATCACTAATGATGACGTTGTTTTAACTAATCCAACAATAAATGTTAACAGTGCAACTGTAGGAGGATTGACAGTTTCAGCAGGTGTTCATGAATTTGGCGGTGCAACAGTTAATGGTGCATCGATGAATACAATCACGATGTCAGGCAGTACCGTTCAAGGTAGTAACGCCGTTGTCAACGGTGCAGGATTTTTAGCAACAACAAATAGTGTGGCACTTGCAGTTGATGTTGGAACTGCAAATGTTGGCATAGGAAAATTCACAGAAGTATCTTCATCAATAGCAACTGAAAAACGTCCTACATCATCGAAAGGTAGACTTCATATTAGAACAGATTTTTCTGCTGGAAGTGCGGCCGCTACTGCGGTAGAGGCTTCGGCTGATGAATTACTTCTTGAAGGTAACACCGCAGTAGGTTTGACCTTGCTTGCAAATAATGCATCAAATACACATATTGCATTTGGTGATCCAGATAATACAGATGTCGGTGGAATAATTTATAATCATTCTACTGATAGTATGCATTTATATACTGAAGGAGCCAATACAGTTGTTATAGGTAATGAGTATGGTGGATATATGCAAGTTGTCGGAAATGACACAGTTGCTAGTCAAGTAGCAAAGTTTCAAGTTACAGTTGGATCTGCTGACGGAGGAACAGATAACGCAGATGGATTACATGGAATTTTTATAGATGCAGATGATGCTGATCAAAAGGCTATGTTAATCGATGGTGAACAAACAACATCTAATATTTTCGAAATACAGGCAGATGCTTTAACGACTGGTTCAGGAATTTTAGTTGATGATAATTCATCTTCTTCTGGTCCAAGAAAACTTGTTCATATTTTACAAGATCATGCCTCAGCAGGTGGTACTGCACTCCATGTTGAATCTGATGGTATGGAAACGGTTAATTTTAAACAAAACGCTACTGATGAAAATTCACTTAATGTTTATTCAAGCGTAGCCCACACAGTGCCTTTAGTAAGTATTACTTCTGATTCAACATCATCGGCATCAGAAACAGTTAAAGTAAAAGGTGATTCATCTACAGCCACGACAAAAGTTTTAACAGTAGCAAATAATACAACTGATATGCTATCAGTTGTTGCTGGAGGTGGTGTAGGTATTAATGATACTACACCTTCATATAAGTTAGACGTTAATGGTACTCTTAGATCAACTGCAAATGCTCATTTTAATACTAATGTTCATTTAGCAGAATATCTATATCATGAAGGTGATACTGATACCTATATAAGATTTACTGATAATGTAATAGATTTTTACACTGGTGGTGATCGTCAATTTTATATGGATTCAGATAGCACACATCTATATTTTAATGGTAGTGAAAAATTAGCAACAACCACTTCTGGAGTTACAATTACTGGTACTGCAACAATTTCTAGTAATATGACAGTAAGTGGAGGTTCAGTATGTGCTAACGGTGTAGAATGTGCGATAAGAATTGAAGATTCGGATGGAACTTTACTCAACTCATGTTAAGAGAATAAATGGCAAAACCTAGTTCACGAGAAGCATTAAAACAATATAGCCTACGAATGTTAGGTAAGCCAGTCGTTGAAGTAAACGTTGACGATGATCAATTAGAAGATCGTATTGACGAAGGTTTACAATATTTTCAAGAGTATCATTTTGATGGTGTAGAAAAAATTTATTTAAGACACAAAATCACTGGTTCAACTGTAGCCGTGTCAAGTGTTAGTGGTACTTTTGACGGTGGAGAAATATTTACAGGTGCCTCCTCAAACGCAACCGCAGTAGTTCATTCTGCCAACTCATCTGTAATAACATTTAAAGAACATAAAGATGGAACGGGTGTACAAAATAACAATACATCTTCAACTTTTACATCATCCGAGACACTTACTGGAGAATCATCTGGAGCAACTGCAACGGCAGGAACGGTCACGTTTGGAGATGTAGATAATCATTTCATACCAATTAATGATAGAATTATAGGCGTAGTAAACATTTTTGATATACATGATGCGGCAGGTGGACAAACATCTGCTAACATGTTCAATTTTAGATATCAATTTCAATTAAATGAGATGCCTTATCTCACTGGAGGAAACTTAGCACATTATCAAATGACACAATCTAATTTACAATTAATGCAAGATATATTTGTTGGTAAAAAACCTATACGATTTAATAGACATCAAAATCGTTTGTATCTTGATTTAGATTGGGCAAACGATGATGTTAAAATTGATGAGTTTGTTGTAGCAGAATGCTATGCAGTAGTAAATCCTGATACATTTACTGATGTTTATAATGATATATTCTTAAAGAAATATGTAACTGCACTTTTCAAAAGGCAATGGGGAGCAAATTTAATTAAGTATGATGGTGTACAATTACCAGGTGGTGTCAATCTAAATGGTAGACAACTATTTGAAGACGCCATCACAGAACTTAATCAGATTGAGGAAGATATGCAATTGCGTAATGAACTTCCTGTTGACATGATGATTGGAGCAGGACCTTTCTAATGACCACAAGCGTATATTTCAATCATATTGAAAGCACACCAGAGCAAAATCTACACCAAGATCTTATCATAGAAGCAATAAAAAACTATGGTATAGACGTTTATTATCTACCTAGAAAATATGTAAATGAAGATTTGCTTTATGGTGAAGATACTATATCAGAATTCAATCAAGCACATTTAATAGAAATGTATGTCAAATCTGTTGATGGTTTTGAGGGTGAAGGTGATTTTGTATCAAGATTTGGATTAGAAATACGTGATCAAGTTGTATTTTCAGTAGCAAGAAGACGATTTGATAATTTGGACATCACAGAACAAGACAGACCATTAGAGGGTGATGTAATATTTTTTCCATTAAACAAAAAATTATACGAGATAAGATTTGTAGAACATGAATCTATGTTTTATCAGTTTGGTAAACTTCCAATCTTTGATTTGACATGTGAGTTGTTTCAATATGATGATCAAAGAATTGACACAGGTGTTGAAGATATAGATGAGATAGAAGATACACTTGCATATTCAATCAATCTTTCTATGGGTTCAGGATCAGGTGCTTACGTAGATGATGAGACGGTTTATGTTGGTGATACTTTAGCATCTGCAAACACAAAAGCAAGAGTTGTATCTTGGAATTCTACTGATAAGACTTTAAAAATTACAGATATTGTTGGTACTTTTGGTGCGACTTCAAATATTGTAGGAGATTCAAGTGGTGCATATTATAGTTTAAGCACAACGCCAGATACACAAGTTTTCACTAATGATGTTTCTGCAAATAATGTTACAATTGAGACTGAAGCAGATTCAATTATAGACTTTTCTGAATCTAATCCATTCAGCGAAAGTAACTATTAAGTCACTCCAGGTGACAGAGTAATAATGCCTTCCGCAATTCTTTCCTTTTCTACCGTATCATGTGTCCATTCGATATCATAATAGTAACGACCATGAGCCATAGAAGCAGTTTGAGTAGCGGTTGCCGAAATAGTAACGTTTGATCCTGATGTAGAAGTTGTAAAATCTAATCTTAATGATGTATTTGATGTATCATAAGATTTTTGCATTCTGGCGGCAATTGAACCAGCAGTAATCGTTACGTTTGCATTATTTGCGTTTTTTGCAGTAAAAGTTTTTGAGAAGGTACAACCCTGATCAATTTCAAAATTAATACCTTGTTTTTTTATAGATAAGGCCATACTACTATTTATAAATATATTTACTATGCTAGGACAAACTTTTTACCATCAGACAATAAGAAAGTACGTAGTTCTTTTCGGAACTTTGTTTAATGACTTAAACATAGAAAAGAAAAATTCGTCCGGTAATGTCGTTTCAAGACAAAAAGTTCCTATTGCATACGGCCCAAAACAAAAATTTCTCACACGCATAAGACAAGATCCAAATATTGATAGACAGGTCGCCATACAATTACCACGTATGGGGTTTGAGATGACTTCTATCACTTATGATCCAATAAGAAAATTAAATTCTGTTGGTAAAGTTATAGGAAGAGCAACGGCATCAGAAGGTAAAGGCACACTTAGAAAGATGTTTAATCCTGTTCCATATAATATGGATTTTCAATTATTTGTTTTTGTAGATAATGCAGAAGACGGCACTCAAATATTGGAGCAAATTTTACCATTTTTCACACCTGAGTTTAATGTTTCAATAAATGCGGTTTCTGATTTAGGAATAAAATTAGACGTACCAATTTCAATAAATTCTGCTTCACTTGAAGATTCATTTGATGGTGAGTTTAGTGCGAGAAGAACACTGATATGGACAATAGATTTTTTTATGAAAGGATTTTTGTATCCTGATATAAAAGGCGGTGGTAAAATTATCAAAAGTGTACAAGTTGATTTTCATGAATTTGATGGTTTGGGTGATACAATACCAGAACTTGATAAATTAAGACTTGAAACCAGTAACATATCCTCATCTCAATTTTTGACGTTAGAAGATGGTGACACATTTATACTTGAGACAGGTGATGTTCAGGGTGATACAATAAGTCGAATTACTGTTACACCTGTAGGTGGTAAGGATGTTGATGTAGATTCATCAGGCGAGTTTGATGCTAATACAACTATCACAATATTTAATCCTGCAATAGACAGTGATCCAGAAACAGGAGTAGACTCATGAGTGGATTCGATGATTTAGATAAAATACTTAACGTTGCAGAGAATGCAGTTATCGAAAGAGAGAAACCTGCAAAGATTGAACCACGAAAGAGTGATGATGAACTAGATACTGATTATCAATATGCAAGAGAAAATTATTATAATGTGATTGAGCGTGGACATGATGCTCTCGATGAATTATTAATGGAAGCAAAAGAG
>MDSV01237307.1_pt1 | contig 24416 bp, 20 predicted proteins | sample 810851 | NCBI WGS metagenome assembly MDSV01 (sample SAMN05326640, study PRJNA326480) | marine metagenome | isolation source: seawater | place: Atlantic Ocean: North East | collected 2012 | reverse complement strand
GGGTTTGGCCAAATTCAGTTATATTAGCCAGTATAGGAATCTTTACATGTTTTTTAAATTCCTCGTACTGCTCAAGTTCTATTAGTGCTTCAGGGAAAAGAGCATCCGCTCCTGATTCTTCATAAGCCTTCGCTCTTTCGATGGCACTTTCTAAGCCTTCATTAGCAAGAGCATCGGTTCTCGCCATGATTACGAAATCTTTATCTGTTTTCGCGTCAACAGCTGCTTTAATTCTGTCAACCATTTCTCCAGTAGAAACAATCTCTTTATTTGGTCTATGACCGCATCTTTTTTGTGCAACTTGATCTTCTATATGCATTCCTGCTGCTCCGTAACTGATTAAAGATTTAACAGTTCTAGATATATTGAATGCTCCACCCCAGCCGGTATCAGCATCAACCAAGAGTGGAAGAGAAGATGCGTTGGTTATCCTTTCAACATCAATTAATACGTCTTGGAGAGTAGTGATTCCTAGATCAGGCACACCCAAACTTGATGCCGCTACACCGCCTCCTGATAAATAAATTGCTTTATGACCTGCTTGTTCAGCTAATAAAGCTGTATAGGCATTTATAGTTCCTACTATTTGTAAAGGCTTACCTTCTTTGATAGCTTTCTTTAGCTTCTTACCTTGTGAGATTGCCTCTGACATTTTATTACCCTCTTTCTGCAAATTGAGATTTAGATATAAATAAATCTTTTAATTCTGCATGACTATCAACTACATCTATATCTGGAAATTCGTCTTTAATATGATCAGGAGCTTGAAAAAATACTCCATAATCTGCCTCATTAAGCATCTGAATGTCATTATAAGAGTCACCTGATGCGAAAACCGTAAACTTCATTTCTTTTAACGCTTGCACAACTTTCTGCTTGTTATTGCTCTGTCTAAGTTTATAGCCCATTAACTCGCCGCTTTGAATGTCTAAATAATGACAATTGATAGAAGGAGTTCCTAATTTTCTTATAAGTGGCCAAGCCAACTCATAGAAAGAATCCGATACAATTGTTAATTGAAAGTTGTCCCTAACCCAATTTAAGAACTCTAAAGCACCTTCAAATGGCTCCATAGAATCAACAATAGAATTGATATCTTTCATGTTGATATTTAAAGATCGAACAAGCTCCATCCTCATGTCCATGAGTTCTGAATAATCTTTAAGGTCCTGAGTAGTCAATTTAAACTTATCTTCGCCAGTATGTTTAGCGACTTCAGTCCAAATCTCCGGAACTAAGACCCCTTCTAAATCAAGGCAAATGTGTTCCATGTATTAATAACAATTGTTATACGAAAGAATGTTGCAGACAGATTATACCTTTTTTTTAAGATTAATTAATTTGATTAATGCTTATAACATGGCCTGTTGGTATCTTTTGACTAGCGGACTCACAATTCTCTATTTGATCATCAAAGAAAATATCAGCTCCGAAGTCTTTTAGAAACATAGCTTTATTAAGGCCACCTAAAAAGAGCGATTCATCTATTCTTATATTCCAATCTCTAAGAGTTCTTATCACTCTCTCATGTGAAGGCGCTGATCTTGCTGTAACAAGGGCTATTCTGATAGGGCAATCCTTGTAAGGGAACTCTTGCTGAATATTATAAAGTTGAGAAAGAAATGGTTTAAAAGGACCTCCAGAAAGAGGCTTTTTTGCTAAATTTCTTTCATTATCATCAAAAGCTTTTAATCCTTTGCTGTCAAAAATTGATTGAGATTCTTCAGAAAAGATTACTGAATCTCCATCAAATGCTACTTTAAGGACTGCATCATTCATGTCTGTTTTACCTGATGGAATTATCCTAGCTGCAGCAACACCATTTTCAATAGAAGACTTACAATCTGAAAACTCTGTTGATAGAAATAATTGTGCTCCAAAGGATTTAGCGTAAGTGTGCGGACTGCCTCCTCCACAAAATGCTGCTCTTTTAATATCTAAACCATGATATTGAATTGAATTAAAAATCCTTAAACCGGTGTCAGCAGAATTCCTACTTAATAGAATAACTTCGACCTTCTTATCTTTATTTATTCTATGATTTAAAGATAAAAGTTTATTGACTAAAGGAAATGCTTGACCTGGATTAAGTGGTATATTTTCATTGGCTACTTGATAATTTTTGTAAGCCTCAAGGCCTTCATCTTCATATATTCCATGACTCTCATCTAAATCAAAAAGAGCTCTTGAGGTTATTCCTATTACCAACATATTTACAAATTTTAGCATACTGTATATAATCACAGTAATTATTTATTGTTAGTTTAACCTGAGGATACGACAATTGATGTCGCTTATTATGAAAAATTTAACAGATAGGCAGAAAGAAATATTAGATCTAATAAAATCTTATGTTGGTGATTATGGTTTTCCACCTACTAGAGCAGATATATCAAAAGAGCTTGGCTTCAAATCTGCTAATGCAGCAGAACAACATCTTAGGGCTATCGAGAAAAAGGGATATATAAAAATACTTTCTGGTGCTTCAAGAGGAATCGTCCTAAATAAAGAAGAGGAGCAAGGCATACCTGTTATTGGTTTGGTTGCTGCCGGTGGACCTATATTAGCCCAAGAAAATATAGAAAAAAGAATACCGGACTCTCAAAGTCTTTTATCGGAAAATATTGATTATTATCTTAGGGTTAAGGGAGATAGCATGGTTGATATTGGTATTTTTGAAGAAGATCTAATTGGTGTTAAAAAAACAAAAGATATAAAAGTAGGAACTGTCGTTGTTGCAAGGATTAATGACGAGGTTACTGTCAAAACGCTTAAGAAATTCTCTTCTAAAGAAGTTATTTTAAAAGCAGAAAATAAGAATTATTCTGATATAAAAGTTAACCCTACCGTTGATGAATTAAATTTTGAAGGTACTTGCGTTGGATTATTAAGAAACATGTCCTAAATTAACTCACAATCTTCTATATACTTGAACTTTTCTCCTTCCTTCAGCTTCAATATTTCATTAATAATAAAGGACTGCTGATCGTTCTCTAATTTATACCAATCTGAAGGCACTTCGGTTTCTATATCTCCTATTTTTAGATTCTTTACAAACTTAAATGCTTTACCGGGTTTTCTGATCTTTATCCCCACGGGTTTAATTTGTCCATCTTTGCAATATACGAAACCTATTACTCTTAAAGAATTCAAAACATACCTTCTTCCAGCCTCACTTTCATAGTCGATTGTATTTGGTTCATAATATGAAACTTTAGGACTAGGGTCTTTGTCTTCAGGCTTTAGTTTTGTAGCCTTATTAAAGCCATCATATTCAGTATATTCTCCGAACCTACCATTCTTGAGAGTTATAGGTAAACCAGAATTTATTTCTGTGAAAAGAATATTTTCTGTATTGCTTCGCTCAATGAGTTCTATGGCCCTATTAAGTCCTATGTCTAGAATAAATTCATCTTCATCAGGGGTTCCAAAGATCTTCTTCTCTTCTTTCATGGTCCAAACGCATGGACCATTTATAGTCATATCTGCATATATTTTTTCATTCAAATCTGGATGTAATCCAAGGTCTTTAGGTAATTCTTGGTAAGTTTCCCAGCTAGTTTTGAAATCAAAAGGTTTTTTAGTCCACTTACATTCAGCACAACCGACAAAATAACCCCATGCTCCTGATTTTAAACTTATCTCTTCAGAACATTTAGGGCACTCTTTTAAAATTAAGCCATCTTTAGTTTTTGGAAAAATGACATCATGCAGTTCTTCATTTAATAAATCTAAAACTTGTCTGGTTTTAAACTCATCTTTATTACTTATCTCGATATCGTTTATCTTTTTATTCAAATACTGCTGTAAATCAATCCAGAACTGATCTAAAACTGACTGCCATGTTTTATTACCTGAAGCTATTTCATCTAGATCAGATTCCATCTTTGCTGTGAATTTGGTTTCAATAAAGAAATCTTCAAATACATTCTTTAAATAAGAAGTTAAAATTCTTCCTAAATCTGAAGGAGCAATAGATTTAGTCCCATAAGTATACTTCTTAGTTCTAAGGGCTTTTACTATGGTCGCATATGTAGAAGGTCTTCCTATACCTTCTTCTTCCATTCTTTTAATTAAAGAAGCTTCAGAAAATCTATTTGGAGGAGTTGTAAATTTCTGCTCCGCTTCTCTGGAAGTAAGGTTTAAATTAATTCCTTTAACTAAATTCTCAGGAAATTGGAATGCACTTTCTTCTCCTTCTTTGGTTAAGGTCTCAAAGCCCAAAAATATATTTTTTCTAGAGGAAGCTTTAAAAGAGTATTTCTTATCATAAGATTCTATTGTAAGAATTTTTCTTTCATGTCTTGAATTAACCATTTGACTGGCTACAGTTCTGTTCCAAATTAATGAGTATAACCTTTCTTCATCATTGCTAAGACTCACTGAATCAGGGCTTTTAGAAATATCAGTGGGTCTAATCGCTTCATGTGCTTCCTGAGAATTCTGAACTTTAGCTTTATAGACCCTTACTTCTTCTGATAGATATGAATTTCCAAATTTACTTGAAATTAAATTTCTTATCTCATGTAGGGGAGGTGGTCCAGGATTTTCTTCTGAAAAAGGATCGCCGGTATTTGGTGAGATACTAATTGAAATGCCATCTGTTCTTAAGTAAGTTATCAAACCTCCTTCATAAAGCTTCTGCGCAGTATTCATTGTCCTGTCCGCAGTGAAACCAAGAGAACTTGAAGCTGCCATTTGAAGAGTAGAAGTTCTAAAAGGGGGTTTTGGAGAACTAGACTGGGGTTTGGTTTCTACCTCAGAAAGTAAAAAAGTACATTCATCGAGCTCTTCGATAACCTTCTTAACTTCATCTTCGCTATTTAGTGGATCTTTAGTTAAATTTCTATCATCTATAGAAACTAAATCAGCATTGAATTTTGATTCTTCAAAAGTAAAGGTAGCCTTAAGAGGCCATAACTCTCTTGCTACATGAGCGTCTCTCTCGTCTTCTTTTTCACAAATAATCCTTAGAGTTGGAGATTGAACTCTTCCTGCAGACTTTGCTCTAGAAACGTGACGCCACAATAATGGCGATACTTTAAATCCAATTAAATGATCTAAAATCCTTCTGGTTAAATAAGCATCAACTAAATCTTGATCTATAGTTCTAGGATTCTCAATAGCAGTTTTAATGGCTGAGGAGGTTATTTCTGTAAAGGTTATTCTTTTTACTTTGACATTCTCAAGTAAATTCTTTTCTTCAAAATCGCTATGTAAATGCCAAGCAATAGCTTCCCCTTCTCGATCAGGGTCAGTGGCTAGATACAATGTATCAATTTCTTTACAGACCTTTCTGAGTGCTCTTATGGTCTTCTTACCTTTCGGAGTTTCTTGCCATTTTAAATCTGTCCAGCTTTCTGGATTGACTGCGGCTTCTTCATTAGGGAGGTCTCTTATATGACCTAAGCAAGCCTCTACTTGCCAACTCTGATCTTTAAAATTTGCATCAAGATAACCTTTGATCTTGGTAGCTTTAGCGCCTGATTCAACAATGACTAATGAGTTCATATTATATTAAAAATTAAATTTCTCTTTATAGTATAAAGTTCAGAACTAGGTCATCTGTCAAGTATAAAAATAAAATATTTAAAAATTACTTATTAAGAATATCGTCAATTAACTGAGGTCCTTCATAAATAAATCCAGTATATATTTGTACTAGATCCGCGCCTGCATGAATTTTTTTTAAGTAGTCTTCTTTGGACATTACTCCACCGGAAGCAATTATGGGGAATTCACTTCCCAAGAACTTTCTTGCTACTTTTAAAGTTTCAGTAGAAGGTTCCATTAAAGGTTTTCCACTTAATCCTCCATGACCTGAAGCATGGTCATGATTAATTGTAGTATTTGTACATATCAAACCATCAATAGAGAATTTTAATAATGTATCGCAAATATCCTCTATGCTTTTTTTATCGTTATCAGGACTAATTTTTAAGAACAAAGGTTTATATCCGCTTACTTCAGTTAATTCAAGTTGTCTTTCTTTTAAAGGCCTTATTAAATTCTTTAACTCTTCCTCCATTTGTAGATCTCTTAGGCCTGCAGTGTTAGGCGAGGATACATTAACCGCAATATAATCTGCGTATTTATATATTTTATCTAAACAAAAAATATAGTCTTTATATGCTAATTCATTTGGGGTCTTAGCATTTTTACCAATGCTCACTCCTATTGGGATATTGGACTTTCTGCTTTTTAGTTTTGAAAGTAGATGACCTACTCCTTTATTATTAAAACCCATTCTATTTATAAGAGCATCTGAGGACTTTATTCTAAATAATCTTGGCTTATCATTTCCAGGCTGTGATTTTGGGGTTATGGTTCCTATTTCCAAGAAACCAAATCCCATAGAGGAAAGACAATCAATATAGTCACCATTCTTATCTAAACCTGCTGCAAGCCCTAGGCTATTAGTAAATTTTAAGTTTAAAAGAACTTTAGAAGAAGATTTCTTATTTTTCTTTAAGCTAAAACCTAAAATTGAGATAAATTTGAGGCCTTTTAAGGCTATAAGATGAGACAACTCAGGAGGCAAAAAGCTTAATAATCTAGTAAATAGTGTTAGTGATCTTAGAATTATAGTTATGTCCTTAAATTTATACTCATTTTAGCAAACCTAGAAATTAAATAAAAATTAAGTTAGAAGTTGACAAAGTGTCTTGGTTTACTTCTAATACACGTTGACAAAGTGTATTGGATTACTTCTAATACACTAAGATCTTAACGACTAATGATAAAATATTTAAAGGCTTAATTATTTGACTTTGTGATAAGATCTGTCATTTAATATGCGACCGGAATAGAATTTATAAAAAATTATGAAAAATATACTACAAAAATTAATTGGGGCTTTAGGAGCACTATCTTTTATTTTTTTTCCTCAGGCTGCTATAAGCGCTGAAGAAGCAGCTAACGAAGAAGCTGGTTCTAGTTCAGGTTCAGCCGCAGGAAGCGATGCTGGTTCAGCTGCTGTTGGTGGAGTCACTGCTGGAACAATCGCTGCCGTCGTAGCTATTGCTGCTGCAGCTGCTGCATTATCTGACAGTGGATCTGGTGGAGGAGCTGTTGTTCCTACGCCTACGCCAACGCCTACTCCAACGCCTACGCCTACTCCAACGCCTACGCCTACGCCTACGCCTACGCCTACGCCAACGCCAACGCCTACTCCAACACCTACTCCTACACCTACGCCAGTAATAGAAGAGTATGAAGTTGTGCAAACAGTAGAAGTTCCAGCTGTCGCAGGTTACACAAATACCTTCGGTACGGCTACAAGATTAGATGGAACAACGGCTACAAGATATTCTGGAGAAACTGCTACAAGAGTTACTGGAGCTACTGCTTCAAGAACTACTGGGGTTACAACTTCAAATACACTTCACACCAACGTAGCAAATTCTGTAACACTAGGAACAGATTCATACGGTGGACTTATATATGAGTTAACAGAAGTTTATGACGTAGTAGAAGATTATGAAACTATAGAAGAATATGATGTTATTGAAGAATATACTGTAACAGAAGTTGTAGCACCAGTTGCTACTTCAACAGCTACAGTAACTGCTACTGCTACTAGAGAACAGCAGTAATTTAATTCTTTCTTAAAAAAACCCTCATAACGAGGGTTTTTTTGTGACCTCTATAATAAACTTAGGTAATCTTGGTGATATAAATTGCTCGCTCTTCCATACAAAGTTTGTATCATCTACCCAATATTTATTTGTTTCCTTCCAACCTATGTATTGATTCTCAATCCTTTCTTCTATAAGAATTAACTCCATATCTTTTTTAAAGACCTTAACAACCTCTTTTCCTCTCTTCTCTAATGTTGCTTCGATCCTGAGATCACTTAAGAAAGGTTTATCATATGAATAGTAGTAAAAATATATATCTTGAGTTACGTTTTCAAGAAAATTTGATTTAAATGGATGAATAAAGTCAGTTAAATTATTGGGGAGACCTGCAGTTTTTACTATCTTTCCATTCTGGATAGACAAATAAACTCCATCAGCACTAACCCAAGTACTATTAATGCCACTTATACTCTCCAATATTATTAGACCTTCAGGGCCCTTACCTATTGTTAAGACTGATGAAGCATATGGAATGTTATCAATTAATTCTTGACTCAATAGATTGCTCTCATAGCCAACTAAGGCATTTTTTATTGCTGTATAAGCCTGCCCATAACCAGGGGCAATCCTTCCTGCATCCATAAAAGAACAGCCTGAAAGACAAAGCAATAGTATAAAGATCTGAAAATATTTCATATTAATCAAGTAAATAATCCCAGTCCCTAGTAATAGCTTCATAGTTGCTATCTCCCACAATACCAAACAAGGCATGCCTCATATTCAACTTTGCTCCACCATCTTTTGTTAAAGGGTGTAAGCCAAAAGAAATGTGTCCAGTGGTGTAGTCTGTAAAGAATAATTTTGTAGGAACAGAAACATAAAAACCCTTATCAAAACTTCCTTCTCCAAACTCCTCGGCAGATAAGTTAGTTTTTGTAGCAAAGACACCTAATATGAAGCCCGTCTTAAAACGTCTAGATAAATCTAAAGTAACTCCTTTATCACCTGCCAAATATTTCCCTATTGACATATTGGCTAGCACTCCTCGAGGTAATTCTTGATAAACTGAGAAATGACCGGTTGTAACCTCATAGTCTCTAAATGTTAACCTTTGGTCGTAATCTCTTTGTTTAACTTTATGTAATGATAATCCAAAAGATCTCCTTTTGTTAAAAGGTCTATATAAGAGCTCTCCTCCATAACCGCCGAACATTTCTTCAAACAGCCCCAGATCTAGTCTTAAGAATACGTCATTATACGGTGAAGAAAAATGGGTAAATTGCATCCTTTTTATATGATTTTTTCCTTCGTCAAGATAACTTTGGATATCACTTCTAACTCTGGGAATAGGGCTGAAACTGGCATTAGTGAAATTATCAAAGGTGTCATATATATTTATTCCTAAAGATGTATCAAAAGTTAATTGCCTTTTAATTTTGAGCGTTAAATCAGTTTGCCAAACTAGAGCACCTAGATAAAAACCTTCTGGTCCTCCGATTTGATGCCTTACAGAAGGATGCATATTCCATTTAAAATCTGGAAGTTTAAGATCTGGTTTAAATTCTGATTCACGATATAAGGGCGTACTATTCGAGGAAGTTAATTTTGCTTTAGCTAATATTTCATTTTTACTACTTGTAGAATTATCAGCTTTATCAAATTCATCCTTATTTAAAGAGAAAATAGCCACTTCCAGATCTCCATTCATAACATGGACATTGATTTCTTCTGTGTCATCAGGAGAGAGAGCAGAGGCAATTCTAGCTGTCCTGCCTACAGCTCTAGTCATTGAATAAAATCTTTCTGTGCCTATTGCTACATCCGCTTTACCTTCCTTTAAATTTGCTCCCTGAATAAAAATAGATTCATCTTGTAAACTTCTATTGAGAGATACAAAGAATATTTGTTTGTTTTGTTTTACTCTACTTTGTTGTTGTTCAGTAAGTTTAATAACATTTTTTGGTCCTGGTTTAGGCAAGGTATCTCTTAGAAAGTTACCTTTTAAAGCAAAAGCTAGTCTAAATTGATTGCCTCTATCTAAGCTAGCAGAAAGCTTAAGAGAATCGGAGAAATGGTAGCTGAAACCAAAGTTAAACCTCGAATCAACCTTCTCTACTACACCTCTCGAATCAGGGTTTGATGTGTCATATTCAAGCTTTAACCTTAGACCTTGTCTATGTAAATCATATTCTATTCCTCCAAATATTGATGCTTCACCAGAAAACCAAGACTTATAAGAGAATGAACCACCTTCACCGCTATAAATACTTCTATTGGAGAAAGAATCCGAAATTGATTTAAACGGATTACCAATTCCTCCTTCAGTGCCTAACAAACCAAAACCCATACCTAGACTAAAATCAAGGTTATTAAATTTCTTACTGGCTACTATATATTCTGAAGAAAATAAACCAGTTCCAGCAATATCTCTTAAACCTAAAGCTAGAGAAGGTCTGATATAAGATTCTCCAAAAAGATTTATTTTTAAATCAAAACCTTTGTCTTTTAAGGTTTGGTTTCCACTATAGGATGCAATTGGGCTATATTTTGCATTCTTGATTTCAGCATATCTATAGGTAGTTTCTAGCCATTTAAAAGGAGTTGCAGTTACTGAAGTGTACTCATAAGGATAGGAGCTTGAAAAATTAAACCTAAGTGATGCCTCTTCCATGAACCTTGCATTAGGTAATTCTATTATCCCAGTATTGCCATAATTTGAAGCAGAAGGTCCTACGTTATAAGGAAAATAATCTTTAATATCTGAGTAAAGAGTTTGACTAAAGCAGGCTATAAGTAAATTTAGACTACATAAAAGCTTAGTCTTAGAAAAATTCACTTATTTTAATCGCTAAGTACAGCTATAGCTGCCGCAGAAGTAGCTAAATCAGCTAAGATTGGAGTAATAATCTGAGTTAGATTGACTGCATCAAGTGGCCTAGAGTCTCTAGGTATAACAATTGTACTACCTGGAAGAATTGAATTTCTAGATCCAGAGGCAAAAAGAGATCTCTTAACTATAGAACTCTGTCCATCTGGAAGAATAATAAAAATACGACCCCTGTCAGCTGATTCATTTAGTCCTCCTGAACGGTTTATATAATCGTTCGCATTAAAACTCGGATTATAAGAAAGTGTGGATGCATTTAATACTTCTCCTACTACCGTAACGGACTCAGGTCTTTCTGGTATGTAGATGCTATCACCTCCCTGTACTCTAAAATTCTTTAAAGGATCAGTTTTAAGAGAAAGTAAATCAACATCAACAATAATTCTTCCCAAAGGTTCTGCTTCTCTTAATTTAGTTACTAAATTTGAAATTGGTGTTAGAGCAAATTGAGAAAGAGGAGAAGAAGCTTTAGTTATTATATCTACAATTGTATTCTCAAGTTGGTCAGCTGACCTTTCAAAACCCTTCTTTTGTTGTTCAGCTACTTTTTCTCTTAAATAAATTGCTCCTTGAGAGTACCCTCTTTCTGTATAACCACCTGCTCTTTGTAAAATATCAAGAATTGAATCTCCTTCAAGAATGGAATATTCTCCAGGATTCATAACCTCCCCGGATAGGGTTATTGTTCTTTGATTAACTCCCGATTTAGACGCAACATTGATTACATCTTCATTTACTAACTTTCGTTCTAAATCAGTTGAATTAAGCGAAATGTAAAACAAATCTCTAGTCAAGGTATCCTTATCAAGAGAACTTAGTTCTATTGAGGAACTCGGAACTACATCAGACTTCAAACCTCCAGCAAAATAAATGGCATCATTTATGGTTTCACCTTCTATAAACTCATATAAATGTGGTCTTTTAAAAGACCCGCCAACTTTAACTTTATTTTCTATGAAAGGTATGAAGATTACATCGCCGTCTTGAAGCCTTATATCAGATTTAGTTGATCCGTTTAGAAGGAAATCATAAAAGTCATAATTTGAAATGGTTTCATTATCTCTCTTAATTTCAATATTCCTTAGAGAACCTTTTTTATTAACGCCTCCGCTTATAAAAAGAGCATTTGAAACATTTGATAATCCACTCATGGTGTACTTTCCAGGTTTATAAGCTTCGCCAAGAACGTATACTGAAATAGATCTGAGTTCTGCTATAGAGATACTTGCGCTCATTCCTATGAGTCTTTTTGAAGTTTCATTTTTTATAAATTCAGAGGCATCCTTAAAGCTCATGCCTAATAAATTTAGAGGTCCAAGTTTTGGAAGAACAATAATCCCTTCTCTTGATATATAAGCTTCAGCTTCATCATCATTACTACCAAAAAAACTGACACTTAGCTTATCTCCAGGTCCCAATATGTAATCTGCAGATATTGAAATATTATTAGAAGGGGCAAATGTGGAAGGGGCAAATTGGAAGATATCTTGGCCATAAATACAATCATCACATAATGGTTGCATATTTATATAATCTGACTTCTCAGGCCTCTCAACTAAAGTGCTTTCCTCTTCAAAAGCTTCATTGATCTGACCTTCTATTTCATTCGCTTTCATCATTCTTACTCTTATTGCCTCTCTTTGATCAGGTGGCAACTGCTCTAAGAGTTTTTCTTGATCTAGCGTAATTTCAGAATAAGTAATATTACTAACAATAATAGAGGTCAATAGAAGAACGTATGAATATTTAGATAATTTGCTCATAATAGAGGTAGTTTAACCTCTTATAGAAAAAATTCTATCTAAGTTTTTTAGTAAGGAAGACCTAAACTCCAGCCTAGTTTATTTCTACAAGCCGAGTAGAAATCATGATCTTTAGGATGAATAAGTGTAAGTTTAGATTTAGCTTTAGATAGACGAATAGAGTCATCTTTTCGTAGCTTAGATTCATTATGACTATCTAGACTGATATCAGTTTTACCTTTACTACAGATATTAATCATAATTTCCGAATCTTCATCAACTAATAGAGGTCTGGCATTAAGGCTATGAGGAAACATTGGCAAGAGTGTTATTGCTTTTACGTCAGGATGAACAATAGGTCCGTTACCTGAAAGAGAATAGGCCGTTGATCCTGTGGGCGTGCTTATTATTATTCCATCCGCTTTCTGTCTATAGACAAAGCAATTATCAATGAATAGTTCATATTCAATAAGTTTGGCAATTGATCCTGAATGAATAACCACCTCATTTAAAGCGATGCTCTGTTCTTTTGTTCCATTCAGATTAGTGCTTAAGAAAGATCTCTCATCTTTTAAATAATTTCCATTTATAACCTCTTTAAAGCTCGTAGTTAGGTCTTCGGGGGCTATATCTGTAAGAAAACCTAAATTGCCTAAATTTATTCCTAAAATTGGAATTCCTCTAGAACCAAACTTTCTAGCAGAGCTTAACAAGGTTCCATCTCCTCCTATTGCCACTACTAAATCTGAATTGCTGACAATATAATTATCAGAATAAGTTTTTGTCTTTTTAGTGGTTTTTATTGAAGAACTTTCAGGGAATAACTTTCTTAAACTTAAGTTATGAATTATCTCTTCTAATTGGGAGGCAATCTGTGCAACTTTAGAACTACTAATAGATGAATAAATCGCAATAGATTTGAATTTCTTTTTCATTCTTTTACCACTTTTTAACCCAGTATATGAATATTGTATCAACTGCTGCAATTAATACCTTAAAGATGTATTTAGTAGCAGCTAGCATTAGAGCTGTGGTCCAATCCATTCCTGTAGCAAAAACCCATGTAAATTGATAAATTAAAGTATCTATAAGTTGAGAAGTAATAGTTGAAAGGTTGTTCCTTAACCATAACTTAGATTCACCTGTATAACTTTTGATCTTATGGAAAAACCATACGTCAAAAGTTTGACTAACTAAATAAGCTGTTAAAGAGCCGATTACAAAAGCAGGAGAGTAATAAGCCAAAGTGCTAATTGCATTATGGACTTCTAAAGCAGATCCGGTTATTTCAGAAGGTTTGAATTGAACACTTAACACCAAAGTAATCATTACTGCTATATTTGCTACGAAACCGAGCATCACGGCCCTATTTGCCTCTTTTCGACCATATTTCTCATTTAACACATCTGTTGCAAAATAAATTCCAGAATAGAGGATAGCTCCCATACTTACTTTATAAGCAGTACCAAAGATGATTAGTTCACTAACCTTTCCGCCTTGCAAATTTCCTAAAACAATTCCTAAAACAACCGCTACATACAAACCATATTTACCAAAAAATCTATAAAGAATTAAAGCAAGCCCCAAGTCATAAACAACCGTTAACAGCCAGAGGGATTCTTGACTTAGAGATAAATTTTCCAAAACTTCTTTTTTTTATTATTTAATAAGCGAAGTCTAATCAAAAAATTGAATAATCTAAATAAGTATTATGATCAACGAGCTTATTTCCGAAAGTAAAGATCTAGTGTTCTTTACAGGAGCAGGTATAAGTACTGATTCAGGTATTCCTGATTTTAGAGGTCCAAAGGGTATATGGAAAAGAACTCAGCCTATATATTTTCAAGATTTTGTTAATTCAAAAGAAAAAAGAATAGAGTCTTGGGAAAGGAAGTTTTCTAACGAACTAAACATCAATAGTGCAAAACCGAACTTAGGACATCAGAAGATTGCAGAAATAATGAAAAAAAAAGAGTCATCTCATCTGATTACTCAAAATGTAGATAACTTGCATCAAGAATCTGGAATTAGTGATAATCATATTACCGAATTACATGGGAATGCTACTTATGCAAAGTGTTTAAATTGTCAGTTAAGGTATGATCTTTCTCAATTGAAAGATGCTTTTCTAGAAACAAAACAACCACCTCAATGTAGCTCTTGTAATGGACTTATTAAAACTGCAACAATTTCTTTTGGACAACCTATGCCTGAAGAAGAAATGGTTATAGCACAGAAAAAAAGTATCAATTGTGATTTATTTGTTTGTATAGGTACGTCTTTAGCAGTTTTTCCAGCAGCTGATTTACCGGTCTTAGCTAAAGAAACTGGATCTAAGTTGGTTATAGTAAATAATGAACCAACCCAAATGGATCATATTGCAGATTTGGTTATAAATAGAGATATCTCAGAAGTTTTTTTAGAAATATCTTTATAAAATTAATCGTGAGTGAGCGCTACTAAACCTAAAAGCTTACCTTCTTTCATTTCTTCAAGAGTTTTATTAGCTTCTGAAACATCTCTCTTCTCAACATCAACAGGATCAATTTTACCTGCAACCACTAATTCCATTAGCTCTTGCATGTCCCCTAAACTTCCTACGTAAGAACCCATCAGTTTCTTTTCGAAGAGAGCCTGCATAGGAAGAGGAAGTGTGAGTTGTCCTCCAAAGAGTCCTACAACAACATAGCTGCCACCTCTAGCTAGCAGGTTATAACCAAAATTAACTGAAGCTTCAGCACCTACAAAATCTACTATTGATTTTGCTCCTCCTTCAGTTAGCTCTAATATTTTTTCAGCAGCGCCTTCTTCAGATGAGTTAATAGTTGCAGAGGCACCTAATTGTCTTGCCATTCCAAGCTTTTCATCGTCGATGTCTACAACTATTGGGCTTATTCCATATTTTGCTTTAGCTATTTTTAGAGCCAATAAACCTAGTCCTCCTGCTGAAACAATCACTAAAGAGTTATCTTTGTTGTAAGGTCCAGCTTTTTTTAATGCACTATAGGCCGTTAAACCTCGACAAGCATAACTACCTGCTAAACTATCAGGAGTATCTCCAGCATCAAACAAGTATTTTGTATCAGGAACTAGAACATGGTCTCCATACCCGCCCCCTACATGAATTCCTAAATTAGAGTTATTCATGCAGTAATGAGTCATATCATCATCACAAAGATCACAATCTCCACAACCCATCCAGGGATAAGCTACATATTGTTCCCCTAAGCTTATATCTTTAACGTCTTCTCCTATTGCAACAACCTCACCAAAAATTTCATGACCCATTGTTAATGGCTCACCTCCTGGCAATGGTGAAGGCAATTGAACTCCTCCACCTAAGTCAAAATATCCGTCATGTATATGAACATCTGAATGACAAACACCACACGCAACTGTTTTCAATAAAACTTCATTTCCTTGTGGACTAGGTGTATCTAGACTCTTTTCTTCCAATGGTTTTCCATTTTCTACTACTTGATAAGCTTTCATATATTTAATCCCAGTTAATGTTTTGTTATAGATAGATTATCTTTATAATCCAAATATTACAAATAAACTTTCAAGGAATAAGAATGACTGATTTACAAACTTTTAGAGAAGAGACTAAAGATTGGCTTGAAGCTAATTGCCCTCCCGAAATGCGAAAGCCTGGCGATGTATGTTGGGGTGGAAGAAATCCTCAATTCTCGCATCCTGATCAAGAGATTTGGTTAGAAAAAATGGGAGATAAAGGTTGGACTTGCCCAACTTGGCCTAAAGATTATGGAGGCGGTGGTCTTTCTAAAGAAGAAAACACAATCCTTCAGGAGGAAATGAGTACTATGGGAGCTCGATCCCCTCTAGGAAGTTTTGGTATTTGGATGTTAGGTCCTGCTCTTCTAGAATTTGCAACAGAAGAGCAAAAAAAAGAACATCTCCCTGGCATAGTTAAAGGTAAATATTGGTGGTGCCAAGGGTATAGTGAACCTGGATCTGGTTCAGATTTAGCTAGTCTTAGCACAAAGGCAGTTGAAAACGGGGATGAATATATTATAAATGGACAAAAGATATGGACTTCATATGCTGATAGAGCGGATAAAATATTTTGCTTAGTCAGAACAGGTCCTCAAGAACCTAAACATGATGGAATAAGCTTCTTACTTATCGACATGGATCAGAAAGGAGTCACAACTAGGCCCATAACTCTTATAAGTGGAAAATCGCCTTTTTGCGAAACATTCTTTGATGATGCCACTGCTCCAAAGAAAGATTTAGTAGGAGGCCTTAATAAAGGCTGGACAGTTGCTAAAAGACTTTTAGAGCATGAAAGAACTATGATATCTAATATGGGGCTTGCTGGAGGTGGAGATGGCAGCGGTAGTAAGAAAATGTCTGGATTAGCTAAAGTGACTAAGCAATATGCTGGAGAAGACAAAGATAAAAAAATATCAAATCCTGCCTTAAGGTCAAAAGTTGCAAAACACGAAATGAATTCACGAGCTTTTGGATTAACTCTGCAAAGGATTGGAGAAGAGACAAAAGTTGGAGCTCCGAGTCCTGCTGCTGCAATGTCAAAATATTATGGCACTGAACATAATAAGTTAAGATATGAGTTATTATTGGAAGCTATGGGCTCTAAGGGTCTAGGATGGGAAGGTGAAGGTTTCTCTCCCGAAGAACTAGCTATCACTAGAGATTGGTTAAGAACCAAGGCTAATTCTATTGAAGGAGGGACCTCCGAAGTTCAACTTAATGTAATTTCAAAAAGAGTCCTCGGACTACCCGATTAGAAAAGGAAACATACATGGCTTTAATACTAAACGAAGAGCAACAATCCTTAAAAGATATTGCTAAGGACTTTCTTGAAAAGAATGCACCTATTAATCATTTTAGAGAAATAAGGGATACGGCAAATGAGACTGGATATAGCCCAGGGCTTTGGAAAGAAATGGCAGAGCTAGGCTGGGCAGGCATTTTGGTATCCGAAGAATTCGGTGGATTTGATTTCGGAATGATGGGAATGGGAGGAATCCTTGAAGAAACTGGAAAAACTTTAACACCCTCTCCTCTTTTTTCTACAGCGGTACTAGGAGCAAGCCTTTTAGAGATGGCAGGAAATGATTCTCAAAAGTCTCATTACCTACCAAAATTAGTATCAGGTGAATTAACTACTGCTTTTGCGCTAGAAGAAGGAAATCACCACAACCCAACTAATATTTCTGCAAGTGCAAAAAAAGATGGGGAAAATTTTGTAATAAATGGTAAGAAAACATTTGTAATTGACGGTCATTCAGCAGATTTAATCATTGTTGCAGCTAGAACTAAGGGAGAGCAAGAAGATCCAAATGGTATCTCATTATTTTGCATCGATTCAGACAATAAAGACCTAATAATAGCTAAGCAAAGCATGGTAGATTCAAGAAATTCTTCTGAAATAGAACTCAAAAATGTCATTGTCTCTAAGGATCACTTGCTTGGAGATCTCCACAATGCTTATTCCGTTATTGAGAATGTTCTAGATGTTGCAAGAGTTGCTATTGCAGCGGAAATGCTAGGAAATTCTTCTAAAGCTTTTGAAATTACACTTGACTACTTAAAAGAAAGAAAACAATTTGGTGTTTTAATTGGTAGCTTCCAGGCTCTAAAACATAGAGCCGCTGAAATGTATTCTGAAATAGAGTTAACTAAATCTGCGGTTGTTTCTGCAATGAATGCTATTGATGAAAAATCTAATGATACAGCTAGACTTTCAAGTCTGTGTAAGTTTAAAGCTTGTGAAACTTCTCACTTGGTATCGAATGAGTCGATACAGATGCACGGAGGTGTAGGTGTTACTGATGAGTATGATGTTGGGCTATTCTTAAAAAGATCTAGAGTAGCAGAACAAGTATTTGGTAATGCAGATTTTCATATAGACAGATATGCCACTCTTAGTGAGTACTAAGATAATTTTTCTTATCAAAGGTCTCTAACATCAATTATGAGTTTCCTAAAGGGCGTAATCAGCTTTATATTGGTAACCTTCAACACTCTCTTTTGGTGTATTTTCTTATTAAGCTTAGCAATAATAAAGCTACTTATCCCCTTAGAGTCATCGAAAAAACTATTTACACATTTAATTATATTAATTGGGGAATGTTGGATATTTTGTAATGGTTTGTGGATTAGGATTCTTCATAACCCTCAATGGGAAGTGGAAGGTTTTGAGAAATTAGATAAAAGCAACTGGTACCTTAGTATATCCAATCATCAATCCTGGGCAGATATCTTTATCTTGCAATCCATTACCAATAGGAAAATTCCCATGCTTAAGTTTTTTATGAAAGATGTATTAATCTGGGTGCCAATTATAGGACTTGCATGGTGGGCATTGGATATGCCATTTCTTAAGAGGTATTCTGAAGAAAAGATAAAACGTCATCCTGAATTAAGAGGAAAAGATATAACTTCCATGAAAAAATCTTTTTCAAGATTTTCAAGATACCCTGTTTCAATTTTTATTTTTGCAGAAGGGACGCGCTTTACGAAAGAAAAAAAAGAATTCCAAAACTCACCTTTTAATAATTTATTACAGCCTAAACCAGGAGGTGTTGGTTTAACTTTATCAACAATGCCTTATATTAATAAATTAATTGACTTCTCAATTAAATACGAAAGTGATGAAAGAACCTTTTGGGCTTTTCTTTGTGGAAAATTAAACAGAGCAACGATTAAGGTTAATTTAATAAATATACCCGAAAATTTCATAGCTAAAGATTATGGTCAAGACGATAACTTCAGAGAAGAGATAAAAAATTGGTTAAATGATATTTGGTTAGAAAAGGACAAGTACCTTAATTAAATTACCTTAAATTATTTTTTCCAGTGTCTCATTCAAAATCTTTATTTGATTAGTATAATTTCTGCTCAAATTTAATGAATTAGCATAAAGAGGTTTCTTTACTTGAACGGCACTTGCAGTTTTGACTTCTCTTTTATTTTCATAAAAGAACAAACAATCTTCTTCCCATTTTAGATCGCAGTAATCTATTAAATCCTTGGAAACCTTTTCTTGGTTTTTGATTAAATCCTCGTAACGTAAACAAAATATCTTATCTGGATACAAATCTTTCCAAAAAGTTATTAGGTCATGATACAAGAGATAGTACTCTGCTATTTCTTTAAGCGAATAAGCAAAGTTATTTCCTCTCCTGAATTTTTGTTTATAAATAGAAAGGCAATTCTCTATTGGATTCCTTTCACAAAGTATGACTCTTGAATCTGGTAAAGAGAGCAGTATCAAGCCTATGTACATAAAATTGTATGGCATCTTATCTGTTAAGAAAGTATGTTCTTTAAAGAGACCAGAGACAGAAGATGAATAATATTTGTTAATTAAGCTTAAAACACTTGAGTTAACATCAATTAACTGGCTTGGGAATGATAGACCTCCTATTTCTTTAAAAGAACGGTCAACAGATTCAAGAAAGAATTTTAGTTCGCCTCCTCCAACTACTTGTGAGTGGCTAGAAAGAATTTGTTCAACCAAAGAAGTTCCAGATCTTGGCATACCCAAAACAAATAAGTGCTTTTTATCTGTTTTAATATTTAAAGGTTGAAGCTTTTTATAATCAATTTTTAAGCTTTCGAAATATTCTTTAGAGTTATCAATTGAGAAATTCAACTTATCTCTATAAATAGCATTTCCATGGCTTAAAAATTTAAAAGCATTATCATAATCACCTATATCCTCAAATGCTTTTCCTAATCCAAAATAAATATCTGATAAATTGTCATCATTTAAACTTTTATCTTTGATTAGCTCTTGCATTAGAAGAATATGTTCATCTGAATGAGTTTCATAAGTTTTTAAACTTGATAAATGTCTATGCGAAAGACCATATTGTTTATTTAAGGAGATAGCTTTTTTGCAATAATTAATAGATTGTGCAAACTCACCAATATTCTTAAAAAGAAGGCTCAAAGATATATAACCTCTTATGTCTGTAGAATTTATCTGAATCGCTTTTTCGAAGGATTTTATGGCGTTACTGCTATTTGAGACTCTTAAGTAAGTATTTCCTAAATTAATATATGACGGATAATAATTAGGATTAAATTCAATTGCATCTTTAAAGCATTCTAAAGCTTTCTCCAATTTGTCTTTATGAAGGTAAGTTAAACCTAGACTATTAAAGAGTAATACTTTTTTTGGACACTGTTCTATTGCGTCATTAAAGGAAGAAATAGATTCTTCATATTTATTTTGTCTTGCTAAAGAAATGCCGTAAAGATTCCAAATTTTATGATCTTCAGGATAAGCTTTGATTAATTCAGCTGATTTTTCTTCAAGCAAAGGATAATTAGAACTGTTGTAAAGATCCAATATCAATATAAAATCTTTATGTTTTGAACTTATTACATTATCCAATGTTTTTAATCTATTAAGGAAATAAAAATGATTGATTTATATTATGCCCCAACTCCAAACGGATGGAAAATTACTATAATGCTTGAAGAGGCAGAAATGGAATATAGGGTTATTCCAGTTAACCTTGGAGCTGGAGATCAATTTAAACCAGAGTTTCTGGAAATAAGTCCAAACAATAGGATGCCTGTTATAGTTGACAGCGATGGACCTAACGGTGAGGAGATAAGTGTCTTCGAATCAGGGGCCATTCTTATGTATTTGGGTGAAAAATCTGGTAAATTCTTTCCACAAACTGACAAAGAAAGAATTAAGGTTCTAGAGTGGCTTTTCTGGCAGATAGGTGGGTTAGGCCCTATGGCCGGTCAAGTTAGTCATTTTGTAAATTATGCACCTAATTTTTCTGGAGATCATTCTTATTCAGAAAAGCGTTATAAAAATGAATATGATAGGTTGCTGGGGGTGATGAACATGGTGTTAGAAGAAAATGAATATCTAGCGGGAGAATACTCTATAGCAGATATGGCATCATTTCCTTGGGTAACTGCTTATAAAAGATATGAAGTAGATTTAGATTCTTTTAAAAACGTAAGAAGATGGTTTGACGAAATAAAATCTAGGCCTTCTGTCAGAAAAGGTATGGATGTAGGTAAAGAAAATAGGAATTTTGGTAAAGGTATTTCTAAAGAAAGTTTAAAGACTATGTTTGGACAAGATTCTAAAAGTATAAAAGAAGAGGCCAAAAAAAAATTAAAGAAGTAACGTAAATTTATAAAAATTCTTTAATAAGCTGAATCCTATCATTCCCAAAAAACATATTAGTTTCATTTACGAAGAAAGTAGGAGATCCAAAACCCCCTCTATCTATTAATTCTTGAGTATTATTGATAAGTTTTTGTTTAGTTTCAGGATCATTTATATAAAGAAGAAATTCTTCTTTGTGCCAATTAAAAGGCTTTATTATTTGCAACAGGACATCCTCTGAAGAAATATCCTTTCCTTCTGTCCAATAAGATTTAAATACGGATTCTGCATAGTCTTCTATGTTTCCTTTATCGATAGAAAAAAAAGATCCTCGCATAGCTTTTACGCTATTAACCGGAAATATCTTAGGCCAATTTATTAAAATTCCTCTTACAATTGCCCAGTCAAGTAAATCTTTCTGTGAATAATCCGATTTCTCTTTCACAGGGTTTTTTCTAGATTCGTAAACACTTGGGTTAATGGAGTTAAAAATTCCTCCTACAAGGATAGGCTTCCAAATTATTTTTAAATTATATTCTTCTTTTAGGCTTAATAATCCTCTAAAAGATAAGTAGGTCCAAGGACTACTGCAATCAAAGTAATATTCTATTTCCTTCATCAACCTTTTTGTTTAACTAATTCTGACATTTGAGTAAATAAGAGGATAATATCTTCTCTTTCTTGCTCACCCTTGAACTCTCTATACAAAGAATTAATATTCACAGCTATTCTTTCTGCATCGCCCCAAGAAGAAAAGTGACTTAGGTCTATGTCTTTGCAAGCCTCTTCAACCTTCATACCGCTGTCGTATCTAGTTTTTGCTTCATCATGAATATAGGAAAGATAGTCCTGCACAGCCCTTACACCTCTCTTATCAGTAACAGGGCCATGTCCAGGAACAACAGAATCTACATCTAAAGCAATAATTTTTATACAAGCATCAATCCAGTTACTAATTGGACCTGCCCATAAAATGGGATGTCCTTCTATAAAAAGTATATCTCCTGTGTAAATAACTTTATCATTAGGCACATAAGCGATTATATCTCCGTTAGTATGGGCAGGTCCGACTTCATGTAATTCGACTACTTTATCACCAACTTTTTTTGTAGTTTCTTTTTTAAAAGTTGTATTAGGAAGCTTCCTACTAACTCCAGCAAAATCAAAGTTACCAAAACAATGTGTGAAGTATTCTCCTAATTTTCCCATAGTTGGTGCTTGTAATAATAAATTAGCCATCATTTCAGGGGATTCATGCTGCATTTCTTCTAGAGTGGATTCGCTAGAAATAATAACTTCAGTATTTACACAGTTATTCCCATTGCAATGATCCCCATTCGAATGACTATTTACCAAAGCCACTATATTTTGAAAAGCTAAAGGTTCAGCTTTTTCCATAAATGACAACATTTCATAAGTAAGATGCTCGTCAAACAATGTATCTATAATTAAAGATTCATCGCCATCACAAATTAGGCCTGCATTACTCCACCCCCAGCCTCCATCGGGTTGTAAATAAGCATAAGAATTGTTCCCTAAATCACAGAGACCTTTCTCATAAGGTCTTATCCCAAGGTTTATATAATCTTTTTCGTTCATACAAGAATCAAGATATCGGAAAATAAAAATAAAATGAACATAATTTTTATATAAAATAAATCATAATTATCTATACATGCTTAAATGAAAAAAAGTTTTTTATTATTTATTACTCTGTTTCTGCTTTTAGTTCAGAGATTCTATGCAGCAGAAACAATAAAGATAGAAGATTTCTCCTACACTAAAAACCAAATAGCTTTAGCAGGAGAGGTAATAGCGATACTCGAAAAAGATCATTTCTTAAAAAGAAGTTTCGATTCTATCCAAAGTGAAGCCTTTGATCTCTACTTAAAAAGATTAGACCCAAATAAAAATATTTTTCTTTTGACTGAGTTAGATAAATTTAAAGGTGACATAAACATTGAAAATGGGATTGAAGGCAACCTTAAAGTAGCTTACGACGCATTTAAAACTTATGGTAGACGCTATCAAGACAGATACGAGTTTCAAATAGAATTTCTTAAAAACATATCTGAGAAGAATCTTAAAAGTTCGAAAAAAATTATAAGAGATAGATCTAAAGCTGAAAGGCTAAATTCTATTGAAGCATTAGAAGATTCTTGGAAAGACATAGCAGTTAATGATGTTATTCAGCTTATGCTTTCTGGAAATTCAATAGAAGATTCATCTGAAAAAACACAAAAAAGACTTAAAAACCAACTAAGTTATTTCAATCAAACTAGAAATGAGGATATTTTTAATATCTATATAAATTCAATTTCTTCTATTTATGGTCCTCATACTGCTTACATGTCTCCAAAAAACACTGAAGACTTTGATATAAATATGAGATTATCTCTAGAAGGCATAGGTGCCCTGCTATCTCCTGATGGCCCTTACACATCTATATCTTCATTAATCCCTGGAGGCCCAGCTGAAAAATCTGGACTTTTAAAAGCAAAAGATAAAGTAATTGGCGTTGGGCAAGACGAAGATGGAGAAATAATTGATGTAATAGGCTGGAGACTGGATGATGTTGTAGAGCTTATAAGGGGTCCAAAAAATTCTAAAGTTAGACTTGAAATAATTCCTGGGACTTCTCTTGATGACTCAAACACCAAAGAAATAGTAATAGTCAGAAACCTGGTAAAACTTGAAGATCAAGCAGCTGAAAAGAAAATTATTAGCTTAGAAAGAAATAATAAGGTTTTTAAAATAGGAGTTATTGAATTACCAGCATTTTATTTTGATTTTGAAGCTTACCAACTAAGAGACTATAGCTATAGAAGTAGCAGTAAAGATGTGAAGAAACTTTTGAGGGAATTAAATCAAGAGAATATAGATGGATTAGTTCTAGATCTTAGGAATAATGGAGGAGGATCCTTGTATGAGGCAAATGCTTTAGCTAGTTTATTCATAGGCAGGGGAACTACAGTTCAAGTAAAAGATTCAAAAGGTACTATTCAAGGACTTGGAGAAAGATGGGGTTATCAATTCTTTGATAAACCTCTTGTTGTACTAGTGAATAAATTTAG
>MDSV01120635.1_pt1 | contig 24418 bp, 23 predicted proteins | sample 810851 | NCBI WGS metagenome assembly MDSV01 (sample SAMN05326640, study PRJNA326480) | marine metagenome | isolation source: seawater | place: Atlantic Ocean: North East | collected 2012 | reverse complement strand
TTTAGCTAAGATAGCTGAAATAACTGCAGCTCTTGAGGCATTAGATACTAAAGTGGCTAGTGATATTGCTGGAGTTGAAACTTCAGTGGCATCAGTAACCGCTGCGCTTGCTGACACTGCTAGTGAAGCAGATGTAGCTGCGCTTCAATCAGTAACTAATCTACAAACTGAATTAGATATAATTAAAGCAGCTTTAGATGGTTTACTATCTTCAGGTGCTTCACTTAAAAGAGATATTGTTATTTCAAGTTCGGCTGAACTTAATTTAGCTGAATCTTTAATCGATGCATCAAATACAGCTGATTATATAATCGAAGGAAATGTACATATTGACTTGACTACTGCTTCAAATTATGGTGGAACTGCAAGTCTTACTGCTGCTGTGGCCAGAGTTTCTGCACTTACAGCAAAACTTGGTACGGTACTAGGACAGGTTACAACAACTACTGCATCTTCCTCTGCTGCGCTTAATATGGATAAATTAACATATGTTAAGGGAGGTTTTAACGTATCTGGTAAAATGCCAAGTGTTTCAGCACTTGCTACAACAGGTAGTTTGACTTTAGATCTTGACGAAGCAACAATCAGCATTCCTAGTCTAGTTTCTGCAGGTGTAATATCCATTGATATGACATCTGTTGTTACTGTTACTTCTATTCAGCTTGCCAATGTTGCTTCAACAGATGCCGCAACAACCGGTACGGGTGTATTCAATGCTCCTAATGCTGATGTGAATCTAGGAACTGCAGGTCTACCTGCTGCTGTTAGTGTTGGAAGTTTGATAGGTGGAGGTACTACCTACACTGGATATGTAACTACTACTGGCAATATTAGCTTAAGTGCTGGAACTCTAGGAACAGTTACAATAACTTCAGGAGGTAATGTTGACCTTACAGGTACAGGTACAATAAGTGGTACTACTATAACTGCTTCCGGAACTGTTAATTCAGACCATGGAACTGCTACGGGTACAATTGTTATAACTGCAGGTGGACAAGTAGACATGGATGCAACAACTTCTGATGCTATGACAATTAATGCCGCTCTTGGAGCTTCTGCTATCAATTTAACTTCATTGACACACAGAAATTCTATAAGTGGAGTATTAAACTTAACTGGTAGTTCAATTGACTTATCAGCTTTAACATCAAACACTGCAGCTATGACTGTAGTTAGTGCTACATCCCTATCTTTGGATAAGATGACAGCTGCTACTGCTTCTATAACTGGTGCTGATGTAGCTACGTTCTCTGCTGAGACACTAACTCTAACTGCATCTGATACAATTAATATCAAGGCATTGTCAACTATTACTATTGGTAGTCTTGAGCCTGTAACTAATGTTAGTTATACTATTAATCCAGGGGATGCTGGTACGTTAATTATCAAGGCACAAAACGCTGCTCATGATTTCAACGTAGTCGATTATTTCCAAAGTTTGGCAACACTTAAAGTTACTGGTAAAGCAAATGCTGCTCCAGCTTCACAAGCAAATGCCATAACTGTAGGTTCTATGAATGTTTCGTTATCATTAGTTGAAATGGATGGTGTAATTTCTGCGTTCACAGCAAACAACGCTCCAATAACTTCATTGACAACTGCTGGAAAGATACGTGCATTCACTGTTTCAGGTACTACAATTACTGCATTAACTTTTGGTCATGAGCATATTGCTCCTGGGGATGCTTCATCAATTGACATAACTAACACTAAAATACAGTCGTTAGATATGAGTGCATCAACAAACTTTAAAGTTGACAACATGTATATTTCTGATAATATATCTTTAACAACAATTAAGATGCCAGGAATAGGTGCATTACCTGAGCCTACTGCTGCTATATCACTTACAATTCATGATAATGCACTTACAGGTATATGGACTGCTTCTGTTTCAGGAACTGGAACTACTTCATACACTGAAGGAGGATTATCAGGGACTATTGGTATAGAAGGTGCTAGTACATTTATTAGTGCTTTAGCTAGTCAGACAGGAAGATCAGCTGGAACGGTGCTTTATGCTATCGAGATTGATGCAGCTACTACATCGATGACAGCTAACCAAGATGTTGATAAGAGACTTATCGCTGGTAACAATCAAACTAAAGTACACTTCCCATTTGGAGCTTCAGCTCCAGTTGCTGCAGGTGCTGAGTTGATTGATACCGCACAGGAATTAACTTTACTTCCTAACTAGTTATTTGTAATTGGTTAAAATTTAACCTTTACAATTAATAATTTAAAACCCCCTCAATGAGGGGGTTTTTTAGTTTAAAATAGATTTTACTGAAAGAAAAATAATAATACTAATTAATAAAAAGCAAATTGGAAGAAGAAGTGCAATAAACCAATGTTGAATATTTTTTTTTAGTAATATGTGATGAAGATGATTTTTGTCAGGCTTAAATGGAGATTTTTTTTTATGTATGCGAAGTACAAATACTCTTAAAAGATCTGTAAGAGGATAAAGAAGAATTAGTATGCTATATAATGGTTTATTAAAGGAAATATTAAACTCAAAGTTACTATTCAAAAAATTAAAGGTAAAAATGCAAACTAAGGTTCCTAAAAATAATGAACCACCATCCCCTAAAAATATCTTTTTTTCTCTCTTATAGTTAAAAAAATACAAAGGCAAAAGACTTCCTGAAGTTATAATAGCCAAGAAATTTAAAGACGGATCTTGATTTGTAAAAAAAATAAAAATTAAAAAGATTTTTATTATCTCTGTGATTGCAAGACCATCAACACCATCTATAAAATTTATCGAGTTTACAATAATTATGAATACAAAAATAGTAAATAATTGAGAACCAATTCTTGTAATCTCATCCAGGTTGAATATTCCATAAAAATTGTCAATTACAAAGCCCTGATCAATTAACATTTTTGCAACTATAATTTGTAACAGGAATTTCAATTTAAAATTTGCATTATAAAAATCATCATAGACACCAACAACAAACATGGTTCCTAGGGGAACCAACAGTGAATAGTCGTAAACTTCAACACTTTGTAAATAATAATAAGAACTAATCAAAAAAATTACAATAAAACTAGATATACCTCCAGTTCTTGTTGCAATTCCTGAGTGAGATGATCTGTGATTAATAGGATCATACTTTTTATAAATTAAAAATATTTTTTGAATTAATGGAGTAATTATTATGGATAAAATAATTGAGATTAAAAAAACATTCAAATTCATAGGACTAAGTTAAAAATTATCTTTTTGTATAAAAAACACTAAATTTATATAATTAAAAATCCACATGTCATTAAACCAAAACAATATAAAAAAAGCGGATGTAAGTAATTTAATTCCTTGTGTTTTCATTATTGCTTTTTTGTTAGTTGGATTTATTCCAAATCTAGATGCTGTTGACAAAATTGCTCCTCAATGGCTTTATCTAAGTGTTGTAAATATATTAGGTGGAGTATATTTAATCTATAAAAAAAAGGATTTTTTATCAAGGATCGTAAGTGTTTTGAATTCTTATATTTCTATTTTTTACATATTATTTTTTTTATGGGCTGCATTGTCCTTTTTTTATGCTTTAAACTCTACTGAAGTACTAGTTAATTTAGCAAGGCACTCAAATACATTATTTATGTATTTGCACTTATCAATTTTTATCTATAATATTAAAAATAAAAATTTTTATGCTTCTTGGTTGATCACTATAATTCTTTTTGTTGAGGTCTACTCAGTTTTCAATCAAGCAATCGGAATGATTGAATTGAATGGATTTATAGATCCAGGGAGGTTAAAAGGAGTAACAGCAAACAGAAACATAACAGCTTTTTCAATTGCATTAAAAATACCTTTTGTCTTATATCTATTAGATAGTATAAAAAATAGATTACTATTAATTTTTCTTATGGGCCTAGTTTTCTTTTCAATTTTGGATTTATCTATGATATCAAGTAGAGCCTCATTCATAGCTGTTGGCCTTATTTTATTAGGTCATTTATTTGCTATTATTTACAAATTTTATTTTTTAAATATAAAGGATTCATTACTTAAAATAATTTATAGGTTAGGACATTATGTTATACCCCTAATTTTTGCTCTAATTGTGAATCAAGTATATTTTTCTTCGAAGGGAGTTGATGCAATTTCTAGAGCAGGTACAATAGCAATTAGCACCTCAGATGATTCAATATCTAAACGACTAAGATATTATGAAGATGTTTTAAATCATATGTCTTCTAATCCAATCTTTGGAATAGGAATAGGGAATTGGAAATTGGAATCTATAAAATACGACAGACTGGATATTGATGGATACATTGTTCCATATCATGCTCACAGTGATTTTATTCAATTAGGAGCTGAGTTGGGTTTTATAGGATTTTTTCTTTATCTAGGAATTTTTTTAAGTGCAATTTATTTTGTGTTCATAGTTTTATTTAAGTCAAAAATATCCAATGAAAATAAAATATTTTCATTTTTTTTAATTATCTCATTAGGGGTTTATTTAATAGATGCTAATCTAAATTTTCCAATTGCAAGACCACAAGAATTGGCACCATGGGCATTAGTTATGTCATTAATTAGTTTTTATTACTTAGAATCAACTAATAAAAAAAGGTTTATGTCTTTTTTAGAGACAAATAAATTAAAGTATTTATTTCCAATGATAATACTTCTTTTCTCATTACCTGCTTTATCGATAACTAATCAAACATATAAATCGCATATAGCTCAATTTAAACTGCTCCAAGATTTTAATTCTGACAGCTATAATGTTTCACTTAATGATATCGAAACATTTATACCTAATTTGCCTAATATAACTGTTACAACAATCCCAATGGATGCTATAAAAGCGAGATATTATTTTCATTATAAAAAATTTGATAAAGCGCTTGAGTTACTTGAAAAAAGTAATTCTGCAAATCCATATCTTTCATACAGCGATGCACTCTCAAGTGTGATTTACAAGTTTAAAGGAGATACCAAAAATGCAAAAGCTTATGCCAAAAAAGCATTTTATAATCTTCCTAAAAATGCATTTCATATTTCTGAGTACATGAAAATAATAAGAGAAACGGAGGATATAGATGAGCTTGAGGCAGCATTTAAACTATTAACAAGAAATGACAATTTAAATGGTTGGAAAAATTATTTAGTCACTTTAGCTAGTATTCAACCCTCAGTGAACGAGGTTTATAAAAAAAGAGCAAAAAAAGCTCTTGATTTATTTCCTGAAGATCCGGAAATTAAAGTTATATATAAAAATATCGTAGTTGGAAAAGATAATGTAGAAAAAGCAGTTAAAGCTTCAAATAGTGCTCAAGAGTACTTTAATAAAAAAGATTTTGAAAGAGCCTCTCAACTTTATGACTTGGCTATTGAGTATGACAGATTTGAATATAGCTATTATGAAAATGCTGCGATTGCTTATTACAGCATCCAAGACTATGATAGATCACTATTAAGAATAAATGTCGTTGTTAATGAAATGAATCCATTAAATGGAAAGTGCGAATACATCAAAGGTTTAAATTATCTCCAATTAGGTCTCATTCAGGATGCATGCAATTTATTTAGAACATCTTTGGATAGCGGTTACGAGGCTTCAAAAGCATTGAAGGATCAATATTGTAAAAATTAATTTTGATATCGATTAGATTTTAAGTACTTTTGGTACCTAATTTTAAGTTATATTAATGTTAGGTAAATTAATCACTTCTAAAACACGGTTACGCTTGATGATAAAATTTTTTATTTCTCAGGCTAACCGTGGTTATCTTAATGGATTAGCTAATGAAATGGGTGAATCTACAAATTCAATCAGAAAAGAATTAAATCATCTATATAGTGCAGGTTATTTAGAAAAAATCAAAACTGATAACAAAGTTGAATATAAAGCAAATACAAAACATCCTTTATTTGATGTTTTGAGGAAAGTAGTATTAAAACATTTGGGTCTTGAGGATATGGTTGAAACGGTTTTAGATAGAATGGGACATGTTAAGGAAATTATATTAGTTGGTGATTATGCTAAAGGAATCGACTCAGGAAATATTGAAGTTTTTTTAATCGGCAATGGTTTAGATATGGAATATATTTCTCAGCTAGAGTCGAAAATTGAAAAATTAATAGAAAGAAAGGTTAGTTTTTATTTGGCAAATAAATTTATAAGTGATCAACCAAATATATCTTTATTTAAATTTAATGAGCAATTATGATCTCAATAGAAAAGGAAGAAAGGCCTTGGGGGCGTTTTTTTGTTATTCATGATGAACAGAAATATAAAATAAAAAGAATTGAGGTTGAACCTCAAGGTAAATTATCTTATCAATATCATAAAAAACGTTCAGAGACTTGGATTATTATCAAAGGTGAGTGTTTCATTACTCTTGATGGGGTAACTAATAAACACTTTAATGGAGATACTATTATTATTCCCAAGGGAATGAAACATTGTATAGAAAATAAAGGAAAAGATATAGTTGTTTTTATTGAAGTACAGACTGGAACTTACTTCGGTGAAGAAGATATAGTTAGAATTCAAGATAAATATAATAGGCTATAAAATGAAAAAAGCTGTAATAGTCTCAGGATATTTTAATCCATTACATAAAGGGCACATCGAATATTTTAAATTATCAAAGAGTTTTGGAGACATACTAATAGTGATAGTAAATAATGATTTGCAAAGGGCTTTAAAAAAATCAAAAGAATTTATGTTAGAACATGAAAGAGTATTAATTATTAGAGAATTAAAATTAGTTGATGAAGTGATATTATCAATTGACAATGATAGAGCTGTTTGTAAAACCATTGAAAGTATTAATGAAAGATTTAAAAATAGTTATCATTTGTTTTTTGCAAATGGTGGAGATCAGAATAATAATACTTTGCCTGAGAGAGATATATGTAAAAAATTAGGAATAAAACTTTTAGATGGTCTCGGAGATAAGATACAATCTTCATCTTGGCTACTTGAAAAATAATTTTTTTATGAAAATTAAATCTATTTGTTGTATTGGAGCAGGTTATGTAGGTGGGCCTACAATGGCAGTAATTGCATTAAAATGTCCTCATATTAATGTAATTGTTGTTGATAACAATTCTGAGAAAATTAACGCATGGAACGGAAGTTTAGAAAAATTGCCTGTTTATGAGCCAGGGTTAAAAAATATTATAAAAAAAGTAAGGGGAAGAAATTTATTTTTTTCTAATGATGTTGATAATTCAATTAAAAAATCTGAGATAATTTTCATGGCTGTAAACACCCCGACCAAGAAACAAGGATCAGGGGCAGGAATGGCAGCAGATTTAACATATGTTGAGGCATGTGCAAGAAAAATAGCTGAAGTTTCAACTTCAGATAAAATTATTGTTGAAAAGTCTACACTTCCTGTAAGAACTGCAGAAAAAATTAAAGAAATTTTGAGTGAAAATTCCAGTGGTCTAAAATTTGAAATCATATCTAATCCTGAATTCCTGGCAGAGGGAACAGCTATAGAGGATTTGTTTAAATCTGATAGAGTCTTAATTGGAGGAGATCAAACAGATTCTGGCAAGGCGGCGGTAGATTTGATTGTAGACATATATAAAAATTGGATTCCTGAAAATAAAATTTTAAAAACAAATGTTTGGTCTTCGGAATTATCTAAACTAGCGTCAAATGCAATGCTTGCTCAAAGAATTTCATCTATCAATAGTTTATCTGCTTTATGTGAAAAAACTGGCGCAGACATTGACGAGGTTTCTCTTGCTGTTGGAATGGATAGTAGAATAGGAAAAGAATTTCTAAAGGCATCTGTGGGTTTTGGTGGCTCATGTTTTAAAAAAGACATACTTAATCTAGTTTATTTATCAAAATATTATGGTTTAGATGATGTAGCCAGATATTGGAATCAGGTAATAAAAATTAATAATTTTCAAAAAAGTAGATTTTCAAAAAAAGTTATAGACGAACTCAATGGGACAATAAGAAATAAAAAAATTACAATATTAGGTTGGGCATTTAAAAAAAATACCAATGATAGTAGAGAATCAGCTGCAATCGAAATTGCAGATACTTTTTTAAATGAAGGGGCTAATATTTCCGTATATGATCCAATGGTTAGAGAAAAAACTATTAAAGAAGATATGAAGGAATTGTGGATTAATAGTGGTGATTCACATGATCAAATTGTTTCTAAAAGTAAACAAATCAACATTTATAATAATGCCGAGCTTGCTGTAAATGGTTCATATTGTGTTTGTATAATAACAGAATGGGATGAATTCAGAGATTACGATTGGGAGAACCTTATTAAGATGATGAAAAAGCCTTCGATAATTATGGATGGAAGAAATATTATAAATAAAACTTTAATATCTAAGTATACAAAAAAGTTCTATAGCATTGGAAAATAAAAAAATTAAAATATTAGTAACCGGTTGTGCTGGTTTTATTGGGTTTCATCTAATGTGTAAGCTTTTGAATAAAGATTTTATTTTAGTTGGGATAGATAATATTTCAGATTATTATTCAGTAACACTTAAGGAAGACAGACTAAAATTATTAGGTCTTGACAAAACAACAGTTAGCAATAAAAATACTTGCATTGAATCATCATTAGACCCAAATCTTGTATTCTATAACTCTAATATTCAAGATTTTAAATTTATTTCAAAAATTTTTTTAAAATATAAATTTGATGTGGTTGTTCATCTAGCAGCTCAGGCGGGTGTGAGGTATTCCTTAATTAATCCGAAGAGTTATATTGAGACTAATATTAATGGATTTTTTAATATTATCGATAACTCAAATAAAAATAAAATACAAAAGTTAATTTATGCATCAAGTTCTTCAGTATATGGAGATAGGAGTAATGTGCCTTTTAATGAAATTGACAACGTTAGTAGACCTGAATCAATATATGCTGCTACTAAAATTTCAAATGAACTAATTGCTCATACATACTCTAAATTATACAAATTAAAAACCATTGGATTAAGATTTTTTACTGTCTACGGACCATGGGGTAGACCAGATATGGCATACTTCAGTTTTGCCAACTCTTTGTTTAAAGATGAGCCTATAAGTTTATTTAACAAGGGAAAAATGTTAAGAGACTTTACCTATATTGATGATATTATTGCATCAATAATGAAAATAATTACCAAGAAAGAAAGCCATAAAAAAAAAGAAGAAAATTATTCAGTTTATAATATTGGAAATAGTAGACCTGTGGAATTACAAAAATTCATAAAAGTGATGGAAAAAAGCTTTAACAAGAAATTTAAAGTTAAGTTATTACCGCATCAAAAGGGTGACGTAAAATCAACTCATGCAAGTAATAAGAAGTTCGAGATGGATTTTGACTATACTCCATCAACTAGTCTTAATATAGGCATGAGGAGTTTTGCTAAATGGTACAAATCATATTATGAAAATGAAATATAATATAGCTATAATTGGATTAGGTTATGTGGGGTTACCCTTAGCATTACAATTTTCAAAAAAATATAATGTAATTGGACTTGACATCGATTCTACTAGAGTAGATCAATTAAATAATTTTAATGATAAAACTAATGAAGTCGAGAAAAAAAACTTAAAAAAATCTTTAAATAAAAATTTGAAATTTACTTCCAACTACGAACTGATCAGAAATTGTAATATTTATATTGTTACTGTTCCTACTCCAGTCAATAAGTCTAAACGACCTGATTTATCAAATTTGTTCTCTGCTAGTGTATCAATAGGTAAGATTTTAAAAAAGAATGATATCGTTATTTATGAAAGTACTGTCTATCCTGGGTGTACTGAGGAGGATTGTGTCCCCATACTTGAAATGAACAGTAAACTAATATATAATAAAGATTTTTTTTGTGGGTACTCTCCTGAGAGAATTAACCCAGGTGATAAAAAAAACACAATAGATAAAATTGTAAAAGTTACATCGGGTTCTTCAAAATATTCCGCTAACCTGGTTGATAAATTATATAAATCTGTCATTTCTGCTGGTACACATAAAGCCAAATCAATAAAGGTGGCAGAGGCAAGTAAGGCAATTGAAAATGCACAAAGGGATTTGAATATATCATTTGTAAATGAATTATCAATAATTTTTGACAAAATGGAAATTGATACTTCAGAAGTATTAGATGCTGCTTCAACTAAATGGAATTTTTTAAATTTTAGACCTGGATTAGTTGGCGGACATTGTATTAGTGTTGATCCATATTATCTTACTTATAAAGCTAAAAAAATAGGATACTCTCCGGATGTAATTCTTTCAGGAAGAACTGTTAATGAAAATATGGCTCAATTCGTCACAGATAAACTCGTGAGAGGAATGAAAAAAAGAGGTTTAGAGATCGATAAGTCTAATATTCTTATTTTAGGAATCACTTACAAAGAGAACTGTCCTGATACACGAAACACTAAGATTCCAGAGGTATATAATAATTTGAAAAAATTAGGTGCCAATGTAAATATTTTTGATCCATGCGCAGATTTTTTAAAGGTAAAATCTGAATATGAAATTGATTTAATTAATGGGTTTACAAAATACGATGGGATAATACTTGCGGTAAGTCATAATTATTTTAAAGGTTTAAATTATGATAAGCTTAAAAAAAACTCAAACTCGTTTATCCTTGATATTAAATCTTTTCTAAATAAAAAAGTAGTTGATGCAAGATTATAAAAGAAAAATCGCAGTAATAACCCCTTTAAAGCACTTAGAGCTTGAAAAATTGATTGAATCTAAGGGAGAGGTTTATTATCTTGAAAACGGTTCAAAATCAGAGGTTAAATCATTACTTACAGGTAAATCAATCAATACTATTTTGTGTAACCCGAATAAGCAATCATACATAATAGATAAGGAATTGTTAGAAGGCACAAAGGTCAAACTTATCAATACATGTTCAACTGGGTTAAGTCACATAGATCTAAAATTTTGCAAAAAAAATGATATAGAGGTTTTTTCCCTTACTAAAGATTTTGATCTAATTAATGACTTACCCTCTACTTCTGAATTAGCTTTTGGGTTGATGCTAGATTTGTTAAGAAATATAACTTCTAGTCAAAAACATGTTTTAAAATTTGGCTGGGATTATACAGAATTTATTGGAAGACAGGTTAAAGGGCTTAACATCGGTATAATAGGTTACGGAAGGTTAGGGAAGTTGATGTTTAAATATTGCAAAGCCTTTGATGCAGATGTTAAAGTTTATGATCCTTATATTCCTGAACATGATGATGAAAAAATGGAAGATTTTATATCTAAATGTAATGTAATATCTATTCATGTTCATTTGAATGATGAGACAAGATATATGATCAATAAGCACACTCTATCAAAAGCAAGAAAAGATTTAATTATAATCAATACATCGAGGGGTGCAATAGTTAATGAAAACGATTTGATAAAACTTTTAGAAAAAGGACTTATTGGTGGTTATGGTACCGATGTCATAGAAAACGAAAATGATGATATAAGAAAGTCAAAACTTATACAAAAAATGAAATTAAATAATAAAATTTTAATAACTCCTCATGTTGGCGGAATGACAATTGAAGGTCAGACCAAAGCATATAAATGGTCAATTAATAAATTATGAAATTACTAGTTATAATTCCAGCTAAGCTCGATTCAAAAAGACTAATTAAAAAAAATGTTCAGAAGATTAATGGAATAACTTTGATCGAACATTCAATAAATTATGCAAAAAAGAGCATATTCAATCCTAAAATTATTGTTTCATCTGAAAGTGAAATTGTAAAACAAATAGTCGACAAAAATGATGTTTCTTTCCATAAGAGAGATGAAGAATTATGTGGAGATACAGAGGTTGTAGATGTATATTTAAATATTGTAAAAAGTTTAAAAGAAAAATATGATTATGTAATCGCTTTACAGCCAGATCATCCAGACAGAGAACATGATTTAGATTATTGTTTAAATTATATGATCGACAACAATTATGATGATTTAATAACTATTGAGCCAAACTTTAAAAGGAGTGGTTCAATAAGAATTTTTAAATATAATTTTTTAATTAATCAAAATGTTAGTAAAAGAATAGGTTGTCTGAAAGATTCTGCAACTGATATTCATTATCTTAATGATTTAAATAAAGCTAAAAAGAAAATGTCATGAAAGCAATTCTAAAAAAATTTTTCGGATTTAATACGTCTGCTCAATTTGGAAAAAATAGATTTCCAAAAAACTACCAAAAAGGAGTTGGAATGAACGCAAGTAATAGATTACACAAAAACTCAATTGAGTTAACTAATATTCTAGTTGAAAATAAAATTTTGTCAAACATTAATTCAATTTTTGAGATAGGTGCTGGTCCATGTAGAAATCTCCACTATATAAATAAAACTGAACCAAGAATTAAATTTCATTGCAACGATCTTTTCAAAAACGAATCCTTAAAACATATGTCTATAGAAATGAGAAAAAAAATAAATTTTTATGAAATGGATTCAGAAAAGATGTTTACCCAAAATAAACTTGATGATATAGATTTAGTTTTAGTTTCAGATCATTTAATGCATCTTCAATATGAAAAAGCAGACCTAATTTTGAAAGCATTGTCAAATTCATGGAAACCTAAATATATTCTGATGAGAGAGCTTAGAAAAGAATTTGAAACCCCATTGCATCCTAGATTATTTCATGATTATGAACAGCTAAAAAGTAATTATGAACTTATTTATAAAAAACTAAGTGATCAAGATGATGCATATTTTATATGGCTATTAAAAATTAAATAAAATGAATAAAAAAATACTTTTAATTGCTGAAATTGGTTGGAATCATTTTGGCGATATTGACTTAGCAAAAAAAATGATTAGTACTGCAAAAAAATCTGGAGCTGATTATGCAAAATTTCAAACTTGGAGTGTTGATAGGCTAAAAAGTGGGGAATGGGATGATGATGGAAGAAGAAATATATATGAAAAAGCAGAATTGACTGAGAATAAACATATTGAGCTTATTAAGCATTGTCATCAAATGAAAATAAAATTTTTATCGAGTGTTTTTAGTTTAGATGATGCAAGGCTCTTAGTTAAATTAAATGTAAGAGATGTTAAAATACCTAGCTTTGAATCTCGTAATCATGATTTGATTTCATTTTGTGACTCACAATTTGACACAGTATTTATGTCAACCGGTACTTCAAAAATGAATGAAATAGAGGAGTCTATTAAACTTTTTAAAAATTCAAAATTATATCTAATGCATTGCGTATCGATGTATCCATGTAATTATAGTAATGCCAACATACCTAAAATGAAAAAACTCATGCGTATTCATGATTCTGTTGGATATAGTGATCACATCCAGGGATCAGAATCTGCAAAAATTGCAATTGCTGAGGGAGCGCTCGTAATAGAAAAGCATTTTACATTAAATAATGATTTACCTGGAAGAGATAATAAGTTTGCTAATTTACCAGAGCAATTTCTAGATATTTTTGATTTTATGAAAAAATATAATGAAATGCTTATTGATCACGGTGAAGATTTTCAAAAAGGAGAGGAAAGTTCAAGGTTAAACTATACAGGAAGATTCAATGGATAATATAAGTGTCATAATAAGAAATAAAAATGAACAGGAATATATTGGATTTGCAATTCAGTCATGTCTTGATTTCTTTGAAAAGCCAGAGATAATAATTGTTGATAATGATTCAACGGATAGTTCGCTAGATATTGTGAATTTATTCAGTGATAGGACAAAAATTAATGTTGTCAATAATCCTAACTACACTCCTGGTAGTTCAATAAACATGGGAGTGTCAAAATCCAAAAATAATTACATATTAATTTTATCAGCTCACGCACAGATTATTAAATTAGACTTTGAATTAATTAAAAAACACCTAGAAACTAATATAGCTGTCTTTGGAAAACAGATTCCAGTTTACAAAGGAAAAAAAATTACACCAAGATATATTTGGAAGCATTTTTCGAACATTAAAATATCTAACATGTTCTCAGAATCTGAAAACAGATTTTTTTTTCATAATGCTTTTTCTTTTTTTTTAAGGAAAAATTTAATTAAATATCCATTTGGTGAATCTTTTCCAGGTAAAGAAGATAGATTTTGGGCAAACAAAATGGTAGAAATTGGTAATAAGTTTTTGTATGATCCCGATTTAGTTTGTAATCATTATTATACTAATGGAGGAGCAACATGGAAAGGAATAGGATAGATGAGTAAATTTTTCAAACATAAGAGTTCATATATTGATCCCAAGGCAATAGTCGGAGAAGGGACTAAAATCTGGCATTTTTGTAATGTATTGGGGAATGTTTCGATAGGTAAAAATTGTATTTTAGGCCAAAATGTTTTCATCGGAGAAAATGTAATATTAGGTAATAATGTTAAAGTCCAAAATAATGTATCAATATATGATGGTGTTCATTGTAAAAATGATGTTTTTATTGGACCATCTGTAGTTTTCACCAATGTGATTAATCCAAGAAGTTTTGTAGAAAGAAAAAATGAGTTTAAAAAGACCACCCTTTTTGAGGGTTCAACAGTTGGAGCAAATGCAACGGTTATATGTGGAAATAGCATAGGAAGATATTCTTTAGTTGGTGCAGGATCTTTAGTAAATAGGGATGTAAAAGATTTTGAGGTGGTAGTTGGTAATCCAATTAGACATATCGGTTGGGTCGATATTAATGGCTCTAGATTAAATTTTCAATCAAAAAAACAAATTTTATCAAATGGTAAGAAATATGTTCTAGAGAATAATAATATTAAAATTGAATAATGAAGAACTTTGCAATTATTGGAGCAGCAGGATACATAGCAAAAAGACACGTTGAGGCAATAAAAAACATTAATGGAAATTTGAAAATGATTTGTGATCCAAATGACAACGTTGGGTATATTGATAGTTTCTTTCCAGAATCAATGTATTTTAAGGAAATAGAAAGATTTGACAGACAGTTAAATCGATTGGAATACAATAAAGAAAAAATTGATTACGTATCAATTTGCTCACCAAATTATTTACATGATTCGCACATTAGACTTTCACTTAGAAATAATTGCAATGTTATTTGCGAAAAACCAATAGTTATCAAGTTAGAACATTTAGAGATGTTAAAGGGTTTAGAAAAGAGATATAATAAAAAGATTTATACAATCCTTCAGCTTAGACATCATCCGGTTATTGAACAAATGAAAAAAAATTTAAAAAAATCAAGATTTAAAAATAAAGTCAAATTAGAATATATCACACCAAGAGGTAAATGGTACGATTATTCTTGGAAGGGAGAATATGACAAATCGGGGGGTATTTTATTCAACATAGGAATTCATTTTTTCGATATGTTAATATGGCTTTTTGGCAAGCCTAATAGTTTCTCCATCGAAAAAAAAGAAAAAACAGTTACAGGTTTTTTAAGTCTCGAAAATGCAGATGTTGACTTTAAATTAAGTATTGATAAAAAAAACCTTCCATATAAAGATTGGAAACCATATAGAAATCTGACTTTTAACAATAAAGAGTTTAATTTTTCGGAGGGTTTTAACGATTTGCATGATATTTCATATAAAAAAATAATTAATGGTGAAGGATTTGGTATTACAGATGTTATTCCTGCAATTGAATTAATTGAAAACATGAATCAAAATGATTAAAGTTATTCATATTGTAGGTGCAAGGCCACAATTTATTAAGCTTGCCCCTCTATACAGTAGGTTGAGTCAAAATAATTTTAATCAAACAATTCTTCACACTGGACAACATTATGATTATAATATGTCAAAAAGCTTTTTTGAATCCCTGAGTATTCCTCAACCCGATCATAATTTGTCTATTAACAATTTATCTCATGGGTCTATGACAGGACGGATGATAGAACAAATAGAGGCTATATTAAAAGTTAAACATTTTGACTATGTAATTCTGTATGGTGACACTAACACAACCCTTGCAGGTGCGATTTCTGCCAAGAAACTTAATCTTAGAGTTATTCATATTGAATCTGGAGTGCGAAACCATGATATGTTGATGCCAGAGGAAATTAATCGAGTGATAACTGATAGGATCTCAGATCTACTTTTTTGTTGTACAGATCTAAATTATAATAATCTCATGAGAGAAGGGTATTTGAATTTAGATTGTAGCTTTCACATTGTGGGAGACTTAATGCAAGAAATTTTTTTCAAAAATTTCAATTTAAATAAACCCTCCAAAAATCAAATTTTATTCACTTGTCACAGAGCTGAAAATTTAAAAAAAAATAATTTAATTGAGATTATATCTGCATTGAATTTTTTATCTAAAAAATTTGAAATAATATTTCCTGTTCACCCTGCAACAAAAAAAGCCATCAAAGATTTTAATTTAAAATGTCAATTTAAACTAAATGATCCACTTTCTTACTACGATATTGTTAACGAGATGATCATTAGTAAATATGTAATTACTGATAGTGGTGGACTAATAAAAGAATGTTATTGGTCAAAAAAACCTAGTTTAAGCATCATGAGAAAACCTGTTTGGAAAGAATTAATAGATAATAAGGTTAGTTTAAATTCATCACCAATAAAAGCAGAAATAATAAATCAATTCAATAACCTGGATAAGATTAAATTTTTTCCCGAAAATATATTTGGAAAAGTAAACGTAAGCAGAAAAATAGTTAATCTAATAAAAAAAGATTTTAAAAAAATAAATGCAAATTAATAAGAAGAATATAATAGTATACGTCTCCTCAAGGAATAATTATGACATGCTAGAGGCAGAGGTTTTAAAAAACGTTATTCTAGACGGTTTTGAATTTATTAACATAGATGATTGTTCAGAACCAAAAGAAATTATTAAAGGGAAAAAAATATGTGAAAAAAATAATATTGTTTTTCTTTCGAATAAGAGTAGAGGGGTTCAGATGGCAACACAAACATTAATTGATTTTATTAATGGAAATAGACCTTCATGTAAATGGATAATTTGTTTTCAACATGATAATTATCCAATATCAAAAAATTTCTTTTCGTATATATCTAATCTAATTGAAAAAAGATCACTGGAAAATTTTGGAATAATTGGGTTCAATAACCTTGATTATGGTTCATATACTTTGTTATCTTACTACAAATATATGGTTGGATTTAAACCTCTCGGAATGATAGGGATGCTTCATTTGACTAATTATCAAAATAAGGGAGGAATGTGGTTATGTCCAAGAAAGCAATATCGTATACTAAAGAATCCAAAATGGAAAAAACCATTCATAGTTGAGTTTCCTATGTGGGCATCAGTTGGAATAAATGTAAATCTTTGGAATAAAGTAATAAGTGCTTCTGACAACTACCATTTTCATCTTTGGTTACCGGATATAGCTATGCAATTCAACAATAATAATATGTATTGTTTAACAATTCCTGAACTTTATTGTTTTAATAACCAGGGGTTGAAAAAAAAGTATGGTATTTCATCAAATTCCGCAACATCATCGAAAGATGGGAATACCTATCATTTTGGTAAATACTCCAATTTTAATTTTTGGGAAAAAACATGGGGTTGGAGTTTTGATAACCCAAGAGAGACATTTGACTCTAAAAAATATTCTGGTTCGATTTTTGAAAAATTTTTCAATCATGATATAAGTTCTGGACCTTTAAAAAATATCGATTTATGAAAATATTAGTTACTGGTTGTGCAGGTTTAATCGGAAGTCATCTTGTTGATATTTTAATAGACAATGGTCATAATGTAACTGGAGTTGATAATCTAAGCTATGGAAATAAAAAAAATCTTAATAATTCAATAAAAAACAAAAACTTTCAGTTCAAAAAGTTAGATATAAAGAATATAGATAATAGCTTAAATAATATTGAATATGATGTAATATATCATTTAGCATCATACAAGAAGCCAATAAACCTAGAAGTTAAATCCTCCTTGGTAATTGAGGAAAATTTTTTGATGACAATGAAAATTGTAAAGTACTGTTTAAAAAATAAGTGTTTTTTAATTTTCACCTCCACATCAGATGTTTATGGAAATTCAAAATTTTTTTCTGAAAATGAGCAAATTAAAATTGGCCCTCCGACTAACGAAAGGTATTCTTATGCAATGTCAAAGCTAATATCAGAGCAATATATTTTTAATGAAATCAATCAGTCCAATCTTTCTGCAAGTGTGGTTAGAGTATTTGGATGTGCATCCGAAAGGTCCAAACCATCCTGGTCTGCTGGACATGTTCCATTATTTATAAATAATGCTCTAAAGCATGTTGATATTAACATACATGGAGATGGTTTGCAAACCAGATCAATTTCTTCGGCCAGGGACATTGCAAAAGGACTTGAGTTAATGTCCAAAAAATTAGAGAAAGTCAATGCGGAAATTATAAATCTTGGCACTGACCAACAAACTACTGTGAAAGAAATTGCTGAATATATCATTGAAAATACAAAATCCAAATCAAAAATTTTATTCACACCAAGAACAGAAATTTTTGGTGATTACGATGAAATATTAATTAGATATGCAAATATTAAAAAGGCTGAAAAAATATTAGATTTCAAAATTTCTGAGGACACATTTGAAGTTTTAGATAAAATGATAGATGAGTTTAATAATCCTGAATCTCAATTTTATATTAAAAATAAATGATAAAAAAATTATATAATATGTTAAATAATCAAGAAAAGTATATGACTTATTCTTTGATTCTTTTTACGATAATAGCGTTATTTTTTGAGATTTTTGGATTGGCATTAATTTTCCCAATAATATCACTACTAATTGACGAATCTTTCAATACAACAAACTTTTTTTTATTACACATTAATAATTTTTTTGAAAGTACCAGATTAAAAGAATACCCTGCGTTATTACTCAGTTTAATTGTTATCGTGTATGTTATTAAAACAGTTTTTCAAATAATAATTACATTTCAACAAAAAAGAATTGTTACAAAACTAACCAGAAACTTATCCAATAAATTATATGTATCATATATAAACCAAGATTTCATTTATTACACAAATAATAATAAATCAAAAATGATTCAATTTCTTCAAACTGAAATGGTTTATTTTTTTAACTTTTTTGAGTCTTTGATGGGTCTTATTGCAGAATTAATTTTGTTGTTTGGCATTTATTTCTTGGTAATTATTATAGAACCCAGAGGAATTTTAATTTTAACTTTTTCCTATTTTTTAGCAGGTATTATTTATTATAAAATTCTTAATAAAAGAATTAAAAGTTGGGGTAATTTGAGATTATCGATTGATCAGACTCTTTCAAAACTGATACTTGAAACTTTAAATGTGATAAAGGAAGTTATTTTAAATAATAAACATTCCAACTTTATTAATATTTTTAGATCAGAAAATTCAATAAAAGCGAGGTACTCTTCTTTTCAATTAACTGCCAACCAACTACCAAGAATTTATTTTGAATTAGTTGCGATCATATCAATAATTGCTTTTATTTTTTTGTTGATTTACTTAAATACAGATCCAAACTTGATTATTTTCATTCTAGCAATTCTTGGCGCGGCGTCATTTAAACTTCTTCCTTCAGTCAATAAGGTAATTACATATTTTCAAGGAGTTTCATATTACAGTAGTTCCTTCAACAAAATATATGATGAATTACAGGATTTAAATAATGATAACAGAATTGTAGAGCCACTCAACAAAAAAATAAATTTTGATCATTCAATTATAATAAAAGATGTCAGTTATAATTATTCTGAGACAAGCTTAATTTTCAATAAAATCAATCTAAAAATTAATAAAGGAGACTTTATTGGGGTCAAAGGAAAAAGTGGGGTTGGAAAAAGTACTCTAATTAACCTTTTAACAGGCCTTATAAACCCAACCTCTGGTCATATACTTTTGGATAATAATCAAATAAAAAAATATAAGAGACAATTTCAAAATATTATTGGGTATGTATCCCAAAATGTTTTCTTATTAGATGAGTCGATTAAAAAAAATATTGCTTTTGAATTAGATGATAAATTCATTGATAACCAAAGAGTAATTTCATCACTTAAAATGGTTGACTTATACGATTGGGCAATAAAACAAGAGAAGGGACTAAATACAAGTGTAGGTGAAGGAGGAGTAAAGATTTCCGGAGGGCAAAGACATAGAATTGGTATAGCATCAGCATTATATAAAGACCCCGAAATTTTATTTTTTGATGAACCTACATCTGCTTTAGATAAAGAAACTCAGACTGAAATAATGAATTCCATTAACAAACTGTCATCTTTTAATAAAAAAACAATTGTAATAGTGTCACATGACGAAAGTGTTTTAAAAATTTGCAAATCTCTGTATGAGATTAAAAATAAAGATCTAATTAAAATTTATTAATTAATGAGGATTTTATCAATAATTTCATCTCCACTTCAATTAATAAACTTTAAAGAATACATCTCAATATTTAATATCTATGAGTATAAATTAATTATCCTAACATTTATTAAAAAAGAACAAGACCAAATTCTTAATTGTGCAAAAATCCTCAATATTCATGACTATATTTTAATAAATAAATACAGAATATTTCAATATTATAGATTAAAAAACTATGCAAAATTAAAGTTTGATAGACTTATAATTGGCAATTTCTTTTCAGACCCGCATTTATTTTTATATAATAAATCAAATCCTAAAAGTTTGGTAGTACTGGATGATGGAATTAATGCTTCGCTAATTTCAGAGTTTTACAATTCAAAAAGTAGAATAATCAAAAGATCTGAAATAAAAACCTTTTTTTTTAAATTCTTCAAAATAAATACAACTTATCCAAAAAAATTTCATCTTTTTAGCTCTATTGAGAATGCCATAGGTATCAACCAAGTTAAGATTGTTAAAAATAATTTCTTGTTCTTGAACTCTTTGTTTTGTCATTCTAAAAACGATACTAATACTTATTTCATTGGACAACCATTTGTTGAGCTTAACATTTGTAGTAAAAAAAAATATCTTAGCTCATTATCTGAAATTTCGAAAAAACATAAAAATATTATTTATATACCTAGCAGAAAGGAATCTGAAAAAAATTTAAACCATATAAATAGTTTCCTAGGGATAAATATTTTTAAAACGGAAACTAATATTGAATTATTTTTTATTGAAAATAAATTAATACCCAAAAAAGTTTTAGGATTTAATTCTACAGCACTATTAACTTTAAATAAAATTTTTAATTCACAAAAACCCTTAATTGAATTGAAAGCTTTTCGAATGGATTTTGATGGTAAAAGATTTAAAAAGCAACATATTCTAAAATACTACAAAAAAATCGCTGAATCTGGAATAATAGTGCAAGAAATATGAGAAATTATGGTGAAAAAATCGATATTAATTGATGCAGTTTATATAAATTCTGGAGGTGGAAAAGTTTTGCTTGAATATTTAATTGGATATTTAAACAAATTAGAAGTTGAACCATTCTACCTCCTTGATTCGAGACTCAGTTTAGATAATTCAATCAAATTAAAAAATTTTTATGTTGTTAAACCTTCTGAAAAAGAAAGAAAAATAAATTATCAAAAGTTAAAAAAAAATAATTTTAAATCTGTACTTTGCTTTGCAAACATTCCTCCACCAATAAGTTTAGAATCCAGTGTATACATATATTTTCACAACGAATTGCTTCTTTACCCTTTTAAATCAAATTCAAATTTTCTGAATAAATTCAAATTATTTATAAAAAAACTCTACATTTTAAATAAAAATAAAGACAATTATTGCTGGATTGTCCAAACTAGAAGGGTTGCAAATAAAATAAATACTTACATGAACGTAGAAATGAAAAAAATAAAAGTTTTTCCTTTTTACAAATCTGGAAATAATTTAAAACTTTCAAAATTTAAAGAATTCAATACATTTATATATCCTTCAAATTTTGAAAATCATAAAAATCATTTTAAACTTTATAAAGCTTTTTTAAAAGCCTCAAAAAAAAATAAAATAAAACTCTATTTGACTATTGATAATAAAATTTATGAAAAGTCATTCTATAATAAAACAAAAAATAAAAATATACAATTTATTAATTTAGGTTTAATTCCAAATCAGGAACTAATTAAATACATTTCAAAATCTAAATTTTTAATTTTTCCCTCCCTCAATGAAACTTTCGGGTTACCTTTAATTGAAGCTGTTGATTATGGTTGTTATCTAATTGCCTCAGATCTCGATTATGTGAATGAGATAGTCCAACCATCTTTGAATTTTAATCCATATTCGGTTAATAGTATTTCAAATGCTATTTTCGATTGTCTCAATAGTAAAAACATAAAATCACCAAAAATAAAAATTGAAAATAAAATTGGTAATTTTGTAGAATATATTTTAAAAAATGTTTAAAAATAAAACTTTACTTATAACCGGGGGAACGGGTTCATTTGGAAATGCTGTTTTAGAAAGCTTTTTAACCTCTGATATTAATGAAATTAGAATCTTCTCAAGAGATGAAAAAAAGCAGGATGATATGAGGAGAAAATATCAGTCAAATAAAATTAAATATCTCCTTGGTGATGTTAGATACGAAAGTAGCATAAATCAAGCCATGAATGGTGTTGATTTTGTTTTTCATGCTGCTGCTCTCAAGCAAGTTCCTTCGTGTGAGTTTTATCCTATGGAGGCAGTTCAAACTAATATAATCGGAACTGAAAATATGTTAAACTCAGCAATTAAAAATAATGTGCAAAAAGTCATCTGTCTAAGCACTGATAAGGCTGTTTATCCTATTAATGCCATGGGGGTTTCAAAATCCATGATGGAAAAAGTTTTTGTTGCTAAATCAAGAATTACCTCCTCAACGAAAATTATTGGTACTAGATACGGAAATGTTATGGCTTCGAGAGGATCAGTGATTCCATTATTTTATAATCAGATAAAAAATAATACCCCTTTAACGATAACAAATCCTAATATGACAAGATTTATGATGACACTGAATGATGCAGTTGAATTGGTATTATATGCATTTAAGAATGGTAATTCAGGCGATATTTTTGTTCAAAAAGCTCCATCTGCATCGATTGGAGAAATAGCAGAGGCTATGAAAAAAATATACAATTCAGATTGTAAAATTAATAATATTGGTATTAGACATGGAGAAAAAATTCATGAAACGTTATTATCAAAAGAGGAGAGGTTAGTATCTCAAGATTTGGGTGAGTATTTTAGAATTCCTGCTGACAATAGAGATCTTAATTATGACAAATACTTTTCTAAAGGAATGAAAACAAACAATTATGATGAATTTAATTCGTTTAATACCGAAAGATTATCAAATAAGAAGTTAATTTCTTTGCTCGCTTCAATTGGATATAAATGAAGGTATTAATTTTAGGTGCCGATGGGATGATAGGCCATAAAATGGCACAAAAGTTTTACAAGCCCGGGTTTGAACTATATTTAAATACTAGATCAAAAAAAGATTTTCTTAAAGAAATATTTCCTAAAGCTATAACGATACAAAATAACTTTTTAGTATCAGATATTTTAAAAATTCTAAACAAAATCAGCCCTGATTATATTCTTAATTGCTGCGGTATAACAATCAGAAGAGGTATTAATTTAAATAGAAGCAACTCTATAAAAATAAATTCAGAGTTACCTTATTTGATTTCAGATTGGACAAGAAACAAATCAAGTAAATTGATTCAATTTTCAACAGATTGTGTTTTTACTGGAAAAAAAGGATTCTATAATGATTATAGCACACCGGATGCAAAAGATTTATATGGATTAACTAAAGCTAAAAGCGAAATAGGAATAAAAAATACATTGACTTTAAGATCCTCTATGATTGGTAGAGAAATATTTAATAAGACAGAACTACTTGAATGGTTAATTAGTAATAAAAATAAGGTTATTAATGGTTTTTCAAATGTTATATATTCAGGAATTACAACTATTGAAATGTCGAAATATGTGTATGATATAATTGATAAAAATATTTCGATAAGTGGAATTTATAATGTTTCAAGTAAACCAATATCAAAATTTGATTTATTGAAAAAATTAAACAAAAAGTTTAATTTAAATATTAAAATAATTAATGATAATTCATTTTCATCTGATAAAACGCTAAACTCACAAGCTTTTTTTGCTAAAACTGGATTAAAAACACCTTCTTGGGATTTAATGTTAGAGGAACTATTTTTAGACTCCATAAAATTTAACGACATTTATAAAAAAATTTAACGTGACAAAAGTAATTACAATTGTAGGCACTAGGCCAGAAATAATTAAGTTATCTAGGGTGATAGCTGAATTAGAAAAGCATGTTAATCACATTTTGGTTCATACTGGACAAAATTATGACTATGAATTAAATGAAATATTTTTTAAAGACTTGGGTGTAAAAAAGCCAGATTATTTTTTAAATGCTGTCGGAAAATCTACAGCTGGTACTATTGGAAACATTATTACCGAA
>MDSV01052560.1_pt1 | contig 24418 bp, 23 predicted proteins | sample 810851 | NCBI WGS metagenome assembly MDSV01 (sample SAMN05326640, study PRJNA326480) | marine metagenome | isolation source: seawater | place: Atlantic Ocean: North East | collected 2012 | reverse complement strand
TAAGAAGGGTCTGTTAAAATTTCTTGGTATCCTGTCATTCCAGTATTAAAACATACCTCGCCAGAAGTTTCCCCTAATGCACCAAGACTTTTTCCTTTAAAAAAAAGGCCATCCTCTAAATATAGGATAGCCTTTTGTTGTTTTTGCATGCCTGATTTTATATCATATAATTGAAAATTAAAACCTTATTTTTTTTCCACTCTCCATTGTCTTCACAGCAAGAATAGTTAATAAAACACAAAACGTAATAATAAATGCCATTGAATCAACAAATGGGGCGTCACAAATTCCCAGGGTTGAATATCGTAAAGCATTGATGGTATAAAAGACAGGATTAACTTTGCTAATTGCCATACCCCAAGCTGGCAAATCATTAACAGAATAAAAAATTCCTCCTAAAAAACTTAAAGGAGTAAGAACAAAATTTTGGATTAATGATAACTGATCCCATGAATCAGACATCTGTCCAATAAAAAGGCCAAGGCTAGAAAAAGACCAGGACACAATCAAGATTATAAATAAAGTTGAAATTGGATCTTGAACACTCATTCCTGCCATCAAACAAATTAACAAGATAAGAAACCCATTAACAAAACCACGAACAGCTCCACCGATAATAAATGAGATTGATAATTCTAAACTTGAAAGCGGGGTAATAAGCAGTTCAGGAAGTGTTTGTAGTAGTTTCATTTGCAACATTGATGATGCCGTATTAGCTACAGAATTAGTTATAACATTCATCATCAATAATCCAGGTAAAATATACATTTTATAAGATACTCCAGGATCAATAGGATCTATACGACTTTCGAGCGCTACACCAAATACAAAAATATATAAGAGGGTTGTTATAATCCCAGGGATAATTGTTTGTTTCCAAACAGTAAAAAATCGCAATACCTCTCTTGAAGAAAGTGTATAAAATCCAACCCAGTTTTTAATCATCTAACTTTCTCCCTGTTAATGCTAAAAACACATCCTCGAGTTTTGATTTATTGGTGGATGCTTTAAGATTAGATACAGTATCTTCGGCAATAAGTTTGCCGCTATTGATAATACCAACTCTTTCACATAATAATTCTGCTTCATCAATATAATGAGTGGTTAATAAAATTGTTTTTCCTTCTTTGTGTAATTCTTGTAAAAAATCCCAGAGATCATGTCTTAATGCTACATCAACTCCTGCTGTAGGTTCATCAAGAATTAAGATTTCAGGATCATGTACTAAAGCTCTTGCAATTTGCAAACGTCTTTTCATTCCCCCAGATAATTGACGCATTTTTTTATCTTTATGGCTATATAAGCCAACTTTATGGAGTATAAAGTTAATGCGTTCTTCGGCATCTTTTCTTTTGATACCATAAAAACCTGCTTGAAAATATAGTAGTTGTTCTACAGGAAAAAACCAATCATTGCTAATTTCTTGTGGAGCAATTCCAATTTGAAATCTTGCATACCGAAATTCAGATATTATATCTTTATCAAAAACTTTAATATTCCCTTTTGTCGGTTTTACAAGGCTCGTAATTGCATTAATTGTAGTAGATTTTCCTGCACCATTTGGTCCGAGCAAACCATAAAATTCACCTTTCTTAATTGATAAATCAATACCTTGTACAGCATACACAGATTGATCATATTTCTTATGCAAGTTTTTAATATTAATGGCTATTTCATTCATAATGAGGCTCAATTTTATATATTTTACCAGAAAATTCAACTATATAAATTTCATTATTAATATCTTGACTAAATGATGATATCATATGTTTTTTAGATCCAAGAAGAGGTTCTGTAATTTCTTGAACTATATTTTTTAATGGATCTAACGCCCAAATTTTCCCAGTACAAAAGTCTGAAAAAATATATAACCCATATAAACTTTTAATTTGATCTCCTCTATATATATAACCACCAGTAACAGAGCATCCAGAAACATTTTCTTCTTTAATTCCCATTAAACTGAATGGATAGTTTGCATCGCTGGGGTATTCAAATATTGGATTGATAAAACCCTCTTTATCGCATCCTGGTTCAGAATAACAATGATTTCCCTCCATTATATTCCATCCAAAGTTTCCTCCATTTTCTCCAAACTCTAAATAATTGATTTCTTCCCAGAGATATTGCCCAACATCTCCCATATAAATATCACCATTATTGTTGTCGAAAGAAACCCGCCATACATTACGTAAACCATGAGCCCATATTTCACTTTTTATACCTGAATCATTATTTTTTTTATGCAAAACCAAAGGATTGTCATCAGGAATTAAATAACTCCCATTGTCTTGCGGATCAATGCGTAAAATAGAGCCAAAAAAATTATGTAAATTTTGTGCATTACCATATGGATCACCTGAAGCACCCCCATCTCCAAATGATATATATAAATAATTGTCTATTGGATTAAAATCTAGATGACCCCCATTGTGATTATTAAATGGTTGTTCAAAATAGATTAGTTTTTTTTCTGACTCTATATCTACTTCATCTTTATTTTCTGATAAGCGAAATCGTGACACTACAGAATAATTTTCAGTATCAATATATGACACATAAAAAAATCCATTGGATTGAAAATTTGGATCAAATACCATACCTAATAATCCACGTTCATCTGGAGTAATACTCACACTAATCTTTTTACTTAAATCAAGAAATAATGATTTATTTTGTAAATTGTTAATTAAATAAATTTTTCCAGTCTGCTCAACAGCATACATTTGGTTTGTTGCAGGTTCAAAAACAGCAAAAACGGGACGATTAAGATTTTCAGCTATTATGACTGATTTTATATCATTGATTTCTTGTGTAAAAATTATAGAAATAGAGAACAGAAAATAATATTTAAGAATTTTGTTCATCTAATAAGGAGCTTAATTTATTTTCATTAATAATCTTTATATTTAGCGCTTGAGCTTTATCGGCTTTGGAGCCTGCATTTTCTCCCATAACTAAAAAATTTGTTTTAGATGAAATAGCACTTGCTACTTTAGCGCCTTTTCTTTCTAACAACTCCTTTATCTGATTGCGTTTATAATTCTTAAAACTACCAGTAATCACAAATGTAACATCATTTAATTCTTTAGAATTTCTAAAAATGGTTTTCTTAATTTTTACTCCACTATTTAGACAATTTTTTATAGTCTCTTTATTAGAAGAGCTACTAAAAAACTCTATAATTGATTGTGCAACAATTAAACCTACCCCATCAATTGCTTCAAGCTCTTCTAAGGAATAAGTAGAAAGCTTTTTAATAGAAGACTCGCAATGTATATCTAATATTTTTGAAATATGTTGTCCAACATTAGGTATACCCAGGGCAAATACAAACCTTGGAAAGGTGGTGCCTTTGGATTCATTAATAGCTCTAATTAGATTGTTCGCAGACTTTTCCTGGAATCGATCTAAAACAACTAAATCAGAATATGATAGATTAAATAAATCATCTATTTTTTGAATAAGATTGTTATACATTAATTGTTCAATAATCTGGACTCCTAGACCATCAATATTCATAGCATTTTTTGAACAAAAATGCTCGATTGACCCTTGTAGCTTTGCGTTACAAACTAAATTTTCACACCTATATGCAGCTTCGCCTTCTATACGACTAATTGTTGATTGACATGAAGGACAATTATGGCTTGCTATATTAAATTTAACGGTATTTTTAGGTCGTTTTTTCAATATAATTTTTGAAATTTTTGGTATAACATCGCCTGATCGTTGTACAATCGCATAATCATTAATTCTAATATCTTTTTTATCAATTTCATCCTGATTATGTAATGTGGCACTGCTAATCATTGCTCCTGAGATTTCTACTTCTTTAATTTTTGCTACCGGAGTGATTACTCCGGTACGACCTACTTGAAGAACAATATCTAATATTTGTGTTTCTGCAGCTTTAGATTTGAATTTTGCAGCAATTGCCCATCGTGGAGATCTGGCCCTTTCTCCTAAAGTAGATCTTAATGAATAGCTATCAACCTTTATGACAGACCCATCAATCTCATAGGGGATATGCTCTCTTTTACTTTCTAATGTTTTATGATATTTAATCATATCGTCAATGCTATTAATTTGTTTTGCTAAAGGATTAACAGGTAGTCCTATAGATTTTAAATATGATAACATAGCCCAATGACTATCCAGATTTATGTTATTGCTATCTCCGATTTCATAACAGAATATTGATAATTTTCTCTTTGAGGTAATATGAGGGTCTAGTTGTCTTACGCTACCTGCAGCAGCATTTCTAGCATTGGCAAACAATTTCTCATCAGATTTAGATCTTGCTTCATTTAATGCAATAAAATCAGATTTTAACATAAAAATTTCACCTCTAATTTCCATAAAGTCGGGGTGGTCTTTTTTATCGCCTCGCAATACCATAGGTACCGCATTAATTGTTTTGATATTGTGAGTGATATCTTCGCCCGTATAACCATCTCCTCTAGTAAGAGCGCGTATCAATTTCCCCTTTTCATAAATTAATGAAACTCCCAATCCATCAATCTTTGGTTCTGCGACATAAGCTGTATTATCTTGATCTAGCCACTTATTAATTCTTTGGTTAAAATCTTTAATTTCTTGCTCATTAATCGCATTAGATAATGACAGCATTGGTGTTTCATGATTATAATTTTGGAAACCACTTTCTATTGGATGACCCACCCTTTGCGTAGGAGAAGAAGAATCTATAAATTGGGGATACTCTTTCTCTAGCGATTCTAACTCCCTAAATAACTTATCATATTCCGCATCGCTTAAATATGGTGCATCTAATACATAATATGCATAATTATGCTCATTAATCTTGTCTGCAAGATGATTTATTTTTTCTTTGGCTTTTGATTCCATAATATTCCTAAAAATCCACCTATTAATAACACAAATAATAGCTGAATCCTAAATTTATTCATTCTAATTGAATTAGCATACATTTTGAATTCATCTGTTGCAATATCATCAAAATCTAGCGACCATATTAAAATTCCATCATCTGAAAGTGATCTTGCATTATTCTTTTGAATTAAACCGGGTAATTCAATGTTAAATTGAAAATAATCATTCATTAATGCTGTATTTTTTGTGAAATCCTCCTCATATGTATCTATAAATACTGTGATTTCTTTGAAAAATTTAGTTGGTAATGTATTTGCAATAGGTTCCAAGGCATCTTTTAAGATAAGCGAAGAATCTTTGTTAAATTTTTCTAATAATTTTCTTTCTTTTGCATAATCAAAATATGTATCGATTTGATTATTAATTTTTTCTGAAAAAATAGTGTTTAAACCAATAGTCTTTTCGTATTCGTTTAAGCTGTTTTTAATAATATACTCTTTAGCGGGGATCATCCAAGATAATGAATCTGCATCTACATCTAAAAACTGTACAATTGATGGATATTTCTCATCAATGTCTAGACTATTAATTGTTGCTCTAAAACTATATTGATCCCAAAAAAAATATTCATCTTTTTCAATATCAATTTCATAGATTAGACTTCCATTCTTAGTAAAGCTTATTCTTCCACTAATTAATTCTTTACTAATCGTTTCTTTTTCCCAATTCAAGCTATCTGGTCTTATTGAGTCATTTTCTTCATTTAAGACAGACATTGTGCTAGACCATTGTATTAAATTGCTACTTTGAGGATGTAAAAAATCGCTATTATTCAAATCAGTTTTATCGCCAATAGAATTATACTTTATAGAATATTCTCCGCTCGGGAAAACAGATATATGTATCAAGTTTTCAACACACGCCGTTAGTAGCATGCACGCTATCACTAAGAATACTTTTTTCATTATTTATGAAACTACTGTGAAATCTTTAGATGTTTTGTTAAGCACAATACAACTATCGTCTGTAACAACAATATCATCTTCAATACGTACGCCACCTACATCTTCAATATATATACCTGGTTCTACTGTCATTACATAATTAGACTTTAAAAAGTCTGTACTTACCTTGCTAAATCGAGGATCTTCGTGTATTTCAAGACCCAATGAATGCCCTAGCCCATGATCAAAATATTTACTATATCCAGCATTGCCAATATGATCTCTTGCTAGCGAATCAATTTCTTTACAAGAAGCTCCCGCTTTAATTCCTTCAATGCTTTTTAACTGAGCTTGTAATACAATATCATAAATCTCTTTTTGCTTTTCTGAGTAGCCTTTTGTTGCTACTGTTCGAGTCATATCTGCATGATATCCAGCATATTTTGCTCCCGAATCAATTACTACCAATTCTCCTGCTGCAATTTTCTTATCAGTTGGTCTTTGATGGGGCATAGCTGAATGAGGACCGCTACCAACAATAGGTGAAAATGCATCTGCATCAGAGTCTCCATACTTTCGGTAAAGAAAGGAGAGTTGATTGCCAATTTCCTGCTCTTCAACCCCAATTTTTATCATTGGAAACACTTCAGCAAATGCTCTATCTGTGATTTCTACAGCTGTTTTAATTGCTTCAATTTCTTTTTGATCTTTTTTCATGGCCAAAGCTTCTATACACCCAACAATATTTTCCCATTTTACATGGGATAATGCCTTACTAATGTTTGAAAACATTTGATGAGAAATGATGTTTCCGTCAAATCCAATTGTGAGCCCATTAGATAAAAAATTCTTTTTATTGATTACTTCTAGGTGTGGAATACTGTCAATAGTAATATTAGCATTTCTCACTTCATTTTTAGATTGTACAACATATCGACCATCGGTAATAAACTCAGATGTATCGGGGCCTACCAACAAAGATCCACTGGATCCAGTAAATCCACAAAGATATCTTATGTGAACCATGTTCGTTACTAACATACCATCTACACTTTTTTCTGATAATGCAGCGCGCAACTTATCTTGTCTTCTTTTAAAATATTCTTTGCTCATTTTTAATCCTTCTTTTGGTTAAGCGTATTTAATAATTGTTCTGCTTCTGAAATCTGTTTTTTTGTTTTTGAATACTTAATAATAGTTCTCAAGCTTTTCTTTGCTTGTATTTTTTTACCTTGCTGCATCATTAACTTGATATATGAAATAGTAACTATGCTATCAGGTTTTGTATTATTTTTCTTTTTAGATTTTGCAAGCTTATAGTTGATAGAGAGTTCTGGATTTAGTCTTTTCAGTTCCTTGACTACAACCTTTAAAAAAGAGGAATGTGACTTATTAAGTATTTCAAATAAAAGGAGGTAAGCAGCATAATGATTTTTGTCATGCTCGACTACTGATACAAGGTGTTTTTTTGCTTCTGTAAATTTTTTGCTATTAAAAGCTTTTTGCCCTTTAAGGTAGGTAGTATGAATATTAGAGATCATCTTCTATGTTCTTTAACCCAATCTTCAATATACTCTAAAGAAACTTTCACCGGAGTCCCAGGCCCAAATAGTTTCCCTACTCCTATTTTTGCTAGATCCTTGCTATCTTCTTCTGGAATAATTCCTCCGCCTGTTATCAAAACATTTTTTAATTTAGCCTCTTTAATCAATTCCATAACTTTTGTAAAAATAGTCATATGTGCGCCTGATAAAATAGATAAAGCAATAACATCTGCGCCCTCTTGAATTGCAACCTTTACAATACTTTCAGGAGTTTGACGTAATCCAAGATAAATTACATCCATACCTGCATCTCTATACGCAGCAGCAAGCACCTTGATGCCTCTGTCATGTCCATCAAGACCTGGTTTTGCCATTAAAATTCTAATTGGTGGAGTTAAGCTCATAATAGATATAATTTAACTAATCCAGACGTTTGATTCCCCTAATAAATCTCTTAACATAATAAGAAAATGATTGCTACTAGAAACCCTAATTTTCTTAGAAACAATTCTACGTGAAGACCCATCTGGATTTTTCATATGTACAACAAACAAACTATCTCCTGGATTGTCCAAAGCATATTTATGTACCTCGTTAACAGTCTCTTTTTTAACCTTTTTCCCAATTTTGATATTGATTTCTTTAAGCTTGAGTACTTTCTTTGCATGGTTGATTGGAACCACTTCATCTACAATAATCTTTAAGTCAGAAAAATCATTTTGTGAGGTAGAGGTTCCTACTAAGAATACAATATTCCCATCGTTAATAATTTCTTTATATTTTTCAAAGGCATCGTGGAAAATAATTGCCTCAACTTGGCCTCCCAAACAATCTAAATTAAAAAATGCCATGGGTTGATTTTTTTTATCATAATGTAGCTTAAAACTAGAAACTGCTCCTCCAATTCTAATTATGCTATTTTCTTTTAAATATTTTTTTTCAGTAAAATCATAATTACTTAACTCTTCTAGAGTATCAGCATATTTCAATAATGGATTTCCTGATATATAAAGACCTAATACCTCTTTTTCTCTTTTCAATTTTTCTTGATTACCCCAATCTTCTATATTTGCGAAATCAGGTTGTTTTACTAAATCATCATCACTGGAGAATAAATCAATTTGATTTTTGTTTGATGCCTTATCTACTTGCTGTCCATAATTAATTGCAGCATCTACTGATTCAAACAATTGTGCTCTATTGCTAGATATGGAATCAAATGCTCCAGCCAATATCAAGCTCTCTAGAACTTTTTTATTTACTAGACGTTGATCTACTTTTGTTACAAAATCAAATATAGAAGTAAATGGTCCATGTTCTTTTCGTACTTTAATGCATTGTTCTAATGCTTTGATTCCTACATTTTTAATCGCATTTAAACCAAAAGAAATCTCCTTATCATTTAATGGTATAAAATTAATATTTGACTTATTAATGTCTGGTGCATTGACTGTAATGTTTAGTTTTCGACACTCATTTATTAAAACTACCACTCTATTAGTATTGGTCATCTCACTAGTCAGGTTGGCTGCCATAAATTCTGCAGTATAGTGGGTTTTAAGCCAGCCAGTTTGATATGCAATATAAGAATATGCTACAGAATGGCTTTTATTAAATCCATATTGTGCAAATTTGTCAATTAATTCAAAAATTTGTTTTGCTTTTGTTTTTGTTAAGCCATTCTTTATTGCTCCATCAACAAATTTCTCTGACATTTTATCCATCAAAGATCGAATTTTTTTACCGATAGCCCTTCTCATTTCATCCGCTTCTGACAATGTAAAACCAGCAATAATATTTGCAATTTGCATTACTTGCTCTTGGTATACTATAATGCCGTGTGTTTCTTTGAGAGCTTCTTCAAGAAGAGGATGAACATATTCTACTTTTTCTTCTCCATGAGACCTTTTAATATAACGATCGATGTTCTGCATAGGGCCAGGTCTATAAAGCGCATTCATAGCAATTAGTCCCTCAATACCTGTTGGCTTTAATTTTTTAAGGAAGTCTCTCATCCCAGCAGATTCGAACTGAAATACTCCAACAGTTAGCCCTTTAGCAAAAAGCTTATATACTTCAGGATCATCCATTGGTATAGTATCAATATTAATATCTTCACCTAGTCTTTCTTTGATAATATCTATAGTTTTATCAATGACGGTTAAATTTCTTAATCCAAGAAAGTCCATTTTTAATAGACCCACCGACTCCAATTCTTTCATATCATACTGCGTGGTAACATCACCTTGTGAAGATTTATATAATGGTACGAAATCTGTTAAATCCCCTGGGGCTACTACTACTCCAGCAGCATGAATTGATGCGTGTCTTGTCATTCCCTCTAACACTTTAGCATTATCTAATAAATCTTTATACGAAGTTTGCGATACTGTGCGTAGCTCTGAGCTCTGTTTTAGTGCCTTATCTAATGTAATATTAGGTCCTTCGGGTATCATCTTTGCAATTTTATCTACTTCTGAATAAGGATAGCTCATAACACGACCTACATCTCTAATAACGCCACGTGCATTCATTTTACCAAATGTAATAATTTGGGTAACAGAGTCGTCTCCATATAGGCTTTTAATATAATCGATAACTTGACCTCGACGTTCAACACAAAAGTCAATATCAATATCTGGCAAACTAATTCTATCAGGATTTAAAAAACGTTCAAAAATCAAATTATGCTTTAAAGGATCAATATTGGTAATGTCTAAACAGTATGAAACAAGGCTACCAGGAGCAGAACCTCTTCCTGGGCCTACTGGAATTTTGTTCTTCTTTGCATATTGAACAAAATCTGCTGTAATTAAGAAGTAGCTTGCAAAACCCATCTTTTTAATCACAGACAACTCATAGGTGAGTCTAGTCTGCATTTCTTCTGTTTGATCATCAAATTTTTGTGCCATACCTTTTCTACACAAAATCTCTAAATATCCATCAATATCTTTAGACTCTGATTCATTCGGAATCTGATACCATGGGAGATGGTAGTCATCCATTGGGATTTCCAAATCAATGCTATCTGTAATTGCCCTAGTATTCTCTAAAGCTTCAGGAAATTCTTTAAACAAAGAGAACATTTCATCTTGTGATTTAAAATAAAATTCGCTCCCATCATATTTTAATCTTTTAGTGTCACTTAATTGTTTACCTGTACCGATACATATATGTACATCATGTGCAACATGGTGTTCTTTTCTTGCGTAGTGTGCATCATTTGTCGCAATAAGTGGTAGTCCCATGTCTTTTGCTAGCTTTGATGCCAATCTTATATTTTGTATTTCTTCAGGAATTCCATGGTTCTGTAATTCTATGTAATAACGCCCAGGAAAAATGCTAGAGTATTCTTCGGCAACTGTTTTTCCTCTTTCATAGCCACTATATAAAAGCGCTTCTGGTAAACTTCCTTTTAAACAGGCGGAGGTACAGATAATTCCTTCATTATATTTTTTTAAAATTTCTAAATCTACTCTTGGTTTATAGTAAAATCCTTCGAGATAGCCGTGAGTTACAATTTTCATTAAGTTTTTATAGCCCTGTAAGTTTTGTGCAATTAAAACAAGATGATTATAGTTCCCCATCCCGCGAGATTTATCTTTTGTTAACCTACTTCCTTTTGCTACATAAACCTCACAACCAATAATAGGTTTAATGTTGTTCTTTTTTGCCTGCTTATAAAATGAAATGGCACCAAATAAATTGCCATGCTCAGTAAGTGCTACTGAGTCCATACTTAGGTCATTCATAGTTTCTAGTATAGAATTAATATTCTGTGCACCGTCTAAAAGGCTATGATCTGAATGGTTATGTAAGTGTATAAATTCGCTTTTCATAATTATTTAAGATATAACTTAACTACTCTTTTATTTCCTTCTAAATCTTTAAAAAATATACCTTCAATATTGTTATTATTATCAATCATATCAATGATTTGATGGGTAATTTGAGAATTAGGTATCTCAAAATACATGCAACCATCTTTTTCTAATAATTCAGATAGGTTATTTATAAAATACTTATAAAATTTTAATCCATCTGCGTAATCAGAAAGCGCTTTTAGCGGATCATGATTTTTTACTGAGCTATCTAGCTTGTCAATTTCATTTATCCCGATATATGGAGGGTTACTAACGATAATATCAAATTTTTTATCAGTCATTTGAAAGATGTCTTGTTTTAAAATTTGAATATTAGATATTTTTAGTTTTTTTGCATTCTTATTAGCTGTCTTTATTGCTTTATCTGAAATATCTATAGCAGTAACATGAAAATTATTATATAAACTAGCAATAGTGATCCCTATACACCCACTACCGCACCCTATATCTAAAAATGTTTTTTTTGAATTATCTTCAAAGTCATCCTGAACACAATCAATAATTAATTCCGTTTCTGTTCTTGGTATAAAAACGCCTGGTGGGGTCAAAAATTCATCATTGTAAAAAGAAGCTTTACCAATAACGTGTTGCACGGGAACATCTCTAGCTAATAGTGAAAATAATTTTTCCAGTTTTTCTATTTGATTTTCAGATACAGAACAATTATTTGTATATAATTCAGCTTTTTTTACTCCCAACACAGCATCAATAATCATTTCTGATTTCTGTTTATATTCATTGATTCTAGCATGTTTTAAGTCTTTTAATTTTTTATTAAAAAAATCAACCAATGAATAAGAAGATTGCATATTATTTAATCTTAGAATTGTCCTCTGCAAGTTTTAATTGTTCTATAATATGGTCTAACTCTCCTTCAAGGGTTGCTTGCAGTTTATGTGTAGTGTAGTTTATCCTGTGATCAGTAATACGTCCCTGTGGAAAATTATATGTTCTAATTTTTGCTGAACGATCTCCTGTAGATACTAAACTTTTTCGCATCTCATCTCTATCTTTGTTCAGTTTTTCTTGCTCCAAAGCAAATAATCTTGCTCTCAATACTTTTAATGCTGATGCCTTATTCTTATGTTGTGAGCTTTCATCTTGGCAAGTCACAACCAATCCTGTAGGTATGTGTGTAAGTCTAATAGCAGATTCAGTTTTATTAACGTGTTGACCTCCGGCACCACTTGCACGATAAGTATCGATCTTAATATCTGTCGCTTCATTAATATCGACCTCCGCTTGTTCTGCTTCTGGCAATACTGCTACTGTTGCAGCTGATGTATGTACACGACCGCCCGATTCTGTCTTTGGAATTCTTTGTACGCGGTGTACTCCTCCTTCATATTTGTAAATACCATAGGCTTTATGGCCTTCTACACTAAAAATAACAGACTTTAATCCTCCAACCCCCGTTTCATGTATATCCATAATATTAACAGATAAATTATTTTTTTCTGCATATCTAGAATACATTCTAAATAAATCAGCTCCGAATAAGGCAGCTTCATCTCCTCCTGTACCAGCTCTTATTTCAATAATAGCACTTTTATTATCATTTGGATCGTCTGTAATTAATATTTTAATTAAGGCTTTCTCAAGAACTGTTATTTTATTTTGTAAGGCAGATTTTTCTTCTTTAATGAGATCTTCATAGCCCTCTTCGCTGTCCATTGTTTCTAGTTCTTTACTTTCATCTATTAGAGCAACAAATTGAATGCTTAAATCATACACCTGTTCGAGAGCGCTTTTCTTTTTTGAAAGACTGGCAAGTTTTTCTTGATCTAAAACATTAGAAGGGTCCATTATCTCTTCCATAATATTGTCGTATTCTACAATAGTGCTCTGTGCTTTAGATAAGATGTCCATAGATTATAAAAATTTATTAATAAAAAATGCTTAAGAAGCTTTTTTATTGTACTTACGGTTGAATTTTTCAATTCTACCAGCAGTATCCACTAGTGTGCGTTGCCCTGTATAATATGGATGTGATTGGTCAGAAATATCCAATTTGAATAATGGATATTCTTTACCATCCTCCCATTTAACAGTTTTATCTGTTTGGACAGTAGATCGTGTCAAAAAAGAGTAGTTACATGAACTATCTTCGAAGACAACAAGTCTATACTCTTCTGAATGTGTATCTTTTTTCATTTTAATTCTTTTAAACTTTTTTCTATTCTTTTAATTCCATTTTTAATGATTTCACTGCTTGTGGCAAATGAAAGCCTTAAATAACCTTTTGCTCCGAAACCATCCCCTGCAACTGTTACAACATTTGCTGTGTCGAGAATATAATCAGAAAGGTCGAAAGTGTCTCGTAAAATTTTACCTTCTTTTGTTTCCTTTTTCAGGTAGTATGAAAAGTCTGGAAACATATAAAACGCACCACCAGGCATATCACAATGTACTCCATCTAAACTATTAAGAGAATCAAACATCACTTGGCGCCTTTCTTTAAATTTGTTCTTCATGTCTAGTATAGGCCCCTGATCTCCTAGAAGAGCAGCAACAGACGCTTTTTGTCCAATTGCGTTAGGACAAGAAGTAGTTTGGCCTTGAATTTTAGACATTGCTTTGACAATCGTTGGGTCTGCAGTAGTGTACCCAATACGCCACCCAGTCATAGCATATGTTTTTGACATGCTTCTAATTGTTAATAGCTCAGCACCTACTTCGTTAAGATTGTCTATAGCAGTAAATTTTCTATCATATACTAATTCTTCATACGTTTCGTCAGAAATAACAATCCAGTTATTTGTTTTACTAATTTCTAATATCTTGATAATAGCTTCATCTGACCATACTCCTCCGGTAGGATTACTTGGAGAATTAATAATGACTCCTTTAATTGATGAATCAATTTTTTTATTTAAATCATCAAAGTTAGGTTCAAATTGTTGTTTGGGTAGAGTCTCTATTAATAAAGGCTCTGCACCCGACAGCCTCACAAACTCCGGGAAAGAGACCCAATATGGTGAAAAAACAATTACTTTATCTCCATCTTGAAATAATGCCTGACAAGCAACAGAAAGCGATTGTTTGCCACCATTTGAAACAATTATTTGGTTAGTTTCATATAAAATGCCCGTCATATTGTTTATTTTTGTTTGAATAGCCTCTTTTAGCTCTAACATACCAGAACCTGGGGTATACTTAGTGTAGCCATCTTCTATTGCATTTTGTCCTGCTTTTATGATATGTGATGGAGTATTAAAATCTGGCTCTCCAACACCAAAATTAATTACATCAATACCTTTTTCTCGTAATGCTGCAGCTCTTGCGGTCATCTGTAAGGTAAAAGACGGTTTGATCTTATCAACTAGTTTTGATAACGAGATGGGCATGTCTTACTGGCTCATTAAATCAAGAAACTCTTGGTTGGTTTTAGTTCTTCGCATTCTTTCGAGTAAAAATTGCATTGATTGTTCTGTGCTCATTTCACCTAACATTTTTCTTAGAATCCACATTCTTGATAAATGTTGATCAGATAATAACAGTTCTTCTTTTCTTGTTCCAGATTTAATCACGTTAAAAGCAGGATAAATACGTCTATCACTTAATTCACGATCTAAAACAAGCTCCATATTGCCGGTGCCTTTAAATTCTTCAAAAATAACACCATCCATTTTACTGCCCGTATCAATTAGCGCTGTTGCAATAATAGTTAAACTACCGCCTTCTTCTGTATTGCGAGCTGCTCCAAAAAATTTCTTTGGCTTTCTTAGGGCATTAGAATCAACTCCACCTGAAAGAATTTTCCCACTGTGGGGTATAACTGCATTATGTGCTCTACCTAAACGCGTAATACTATCAAGTAAAATAACAACATCTTTACCGCACTCTACTAAACGCTGTGCTTTATAAAGCGCCATATCTGAAACCTGAACATGTCTTTCTGGCCCTTCATCAAAGGTAGAAGCAATTACTTCTGCATCAACGCTTCGCTTCATGTCTGTTACTTCTTCAGGGCGTTCATCAATTAACAGTATTAATAGAACTGTTTCAGGGTGATTTCTTCTAATTGCATTAGCAATTTTAGAAATTAATATAGTCTTACCTGTTTTAGGCTGTGCAACTATTAGTCCTCTTTGTCCCTTACCAATAGGTGATACTAAATCCATAATCCTCATTGACATATCACTTGTATTGGATAGATTAAATTTTTCGTTGGGATGTAGCGGTGTATATTTATCAAATGACCTCTGATTTCGTATTTCTTCAGGATCTCCTCCATTTACTTTGCTGAGCTTTAACAGTGCGTGAAATCTCTCTTTAGATTTTGGAGCTCGAGTACTTCCTTCTACAAAATGACCAGTTTTTAACTTAAACCTTTTAATTTGTGATGGACTAACATAAATGTCTTCTGGCCCAGGCAAATAATTATCATTTACACTTCTTAAAAATCCATACCCATCAGGTAAAATCTCTAATACTCCTGCAGCCATTTTTTCGCTTGCTTGATTATGATTAGAGTCTTTCTTTGAAGGCTCTTTCTTAGGTGTTGGCGCCTCTTCTTTTTCTTCTTTTGGTGCGGCGCTAACCATTACCTTCATTAGTTCGTCCTTTGACATAGAAGAAATCTTCTCTATGCCCATTGTTTTTGCAATTTCTTTTAAATCGCTTAATTTTTTTTCTTTTAAATCGTTTAATTTCATTAGTTCCTCTGTTAATTGTGAAATGTATTTCTAGGGGGAAAACACCTTGAACTGCAAATTACATTATATCATGCCATTGTCAAAGAAAAAATCAAAAAAATTATATACATCTTTTGCAATATAATGGCTCCCAAAAACAACCTTGCCGCCCGTATAGTTCATTTTGTCTATAATATCAAGGGCCTCGTTTAAATTCTCTATAAATTCAAATTTTTCTAGCAGTGGGTTCTCTTCTATTTCTTTCTTATTTAGAATGTCTTTAGAGGAAATAGTAGAAATAATAATCTTATCAAAAGATTGATCAAAAAGCTCTATTAGCTTTGGGTTAATCTTGTCTTTTTTTAATACTACAACACCGATTGGATTTTTCTTATAGAGTTGGTGTAAATCTTCCACTAACATTCTTATCCCGTTTTCATTGTGTGCTACATCATAAAAGAAGTCTTCTTTCATTAATTGCATTCTGCCCGGCCAAGACCAGCGATCTAAGCCTATTTGAATATTTTCATCTGTAATGGAAGGAGCAAAATCTTTACATGCCTTAATCGCTAAAATCGCATTTTGTGCTTGGTATGAGCCCCCTTGTGGTAAAAAAAATTTTTTATTTTGATAATCAAAAGAGGTTGATTGTGGTGAATAGTCTTTAATTATAATATCTTTTTTTTCAATAAAAGATACTTGAACATTTTTAGCGCTAGCGTGCTCTTGAATGACATTTAAAACGCGTTTATCTGAATTAATAGTAATCGAGGGTGTGTTATCTTTAAAAATTCCACATTTTTCTGCTGTAATCTCTTCAATAGAATCTCCTAAAATATGTGTATGGTCATAATGTATTTCAGTAATAATGGTCTGAACAGGAGATAAAACATTGGTAGAGTCAAGCCTGCCACCAAGACCTGTTTCAATAATAGCAATATCTACATTTTTTTGCGAAAAATAATCAAAGGCTAGGGTGGTGGTCGCTTCAAAAAATGTAATGGAACTATCAAGCAGGTTTTGTTTGTGTTTTTCAATAAATTCTATAATTTCTATATCAGATATTGGCTTTCCATTGATTCTTATTCTTTCATTAAATCGTATTAAATGAGGTGATGTATACAAACCAACCTTATATCCATTTTCTTCTAAAATTTTTGAAATAATTGACGATGTAGAGCCTTTTCCGTTTGTACCTGCTAAATGAATAGTTTGAATTTTTTGATGTGGATTGCCACAGGCTTCTAAAAAACTTTCTATATTTTTTAATCCAAGTTTAATGCCGCGACTATGTAAACCATACAAAAATTCTAACGTAGAATTAATCATCTCATTCATTGTCTAAAGTTTTTTGGTATTTTTCTATTGCCCTATAGATAGAGGTTGCTAATACCTCTCGATAATTTGAGCTTTTTAATTTTTTCTCTTCTGAGGGATTTGAGATAAACCCAAGCTCAATCAAAACATTTGGCATGGAAGCTCCCATTAATACGTAGAAGCCTGCTTGCTTGACGCCTCTATTTTTACTTTGAATCCTTTTGCCCATCTCTTCTTGAACAAGGGCAGCAAACTGTTCGCTAAAATTAGCAAAACCAGCCTGGGCAATAGTTGCTTTGATAAGAGCCTCATCGGTTAATTGTTTAGCGCTACCACCTTCAAGTTCCAATGCTGCATTTTCTCTAGCAGCCACCCTTACAGCTGCCTCATTTCTATTTGGACCAATTAAAAATGTTTCAAACCCGCTTGCTCTTCGATCTTCAGCAGCATTTGCATGTATACTAATAAAAAGATCCCCACTGTTTTCATTGGCGAATCTTGTTCGTTCTCCTAGCTTTAAAAAAATATCTTCATCTCTTGTTAAAATTGCTTTTACATTCATATTTTTTGATATTTTTTTTTCAAGCCTCTTTGCTACATCTAAAGCGATATCTTTTTCTTTTGTCCCTCTATAGCCAATTGCCCCCGGATCTTTCCCGCCATGTCCAGGATCAATAATAATAGTGTTAAATGTCCATTTATTTTTTTCTTTTTTTAAATTAATGTTTGTCTCTTTTCTTTCTGGTATCTTTTTTGTTGTTGAACTAAGAGATATAGACATTTCGTTATAGTCTATAGAGTATTTTTCAGATCCATGAACTGTAAGGATATTGAAAAAATCATCGATTGGTGCATAATACTGGTTGTTATCTTTGAATAATTTGTTTTTCATTTGATATGTTTTATTATCGATAACAATAAATGAAATGTTATTTGAAAGTTTAATTTTAAATCCATGTATATAAATAACAATTTTTTCTGTTTTGCTATTTACAAATGAACCGTTACCAACAATTTCTCCGATATCGTTTAATGAAATATAGTATTGATTCTTTTTAATAATATCTGCTTTACCAAGCGGGGTATTATTGGCCCCTAGAATATTAATTGATTGTTGATTATTTGCTAAAGCAATAGATAGCAAAAGAACAATAGAAATAACAGGGCGTAAGAAAGTTAATAATTTCATAGTATAAAATTATTATAAATATAACCTAAAAGGGCTCAAAAATTGAGCCCTTTTTATTTTCAGTCAATGTAGAAGAGTTTATTTAAAAAATTATTTTTTCATCCACATTGCGACAATCATTACTGTCACTAAACCAGCAACACCACCATCACCAATTGCAGCCACTGCACTACCGATACCTGCGATCACGCCAAAAACGTCATCATATAAAATACCAATAATAGTACCAGCAACAAGCACATTGATAAATAAGCCCGTTAAGGAACTTAAAGTGTCGTTGATTAATTTAAATGCATTGTTCATTGTGTTTGTCCTCCAAACTTTATGTATTATAAGAGCCCCATATTAGTATATGGAGCTCTTATTTTTTGTTAGTTTATACGATTCTATCTTATAACCATGACAAAAAGACTACTAATACTAGCAATCCTGTAACGCCACCGTTTAGAAAAGTATCAACTAAATTCATAATTCCACCAAGTGGGTCCATTCCTGTTGGCCATAGTATATTTGCAAACACAAAAAATATGACTGCAGCTTTTACTACACCTGTTAAACCACTTAACGTACTTGTTATCATTGAATCCCATGAAGCCATGTTATTCCTCCTTGATTAGTTATTAACTAGTTAAAAAAAGGCATTCATCCACACTAATTAAGCGGATTTTTGCCCCCATTATTAATCATGTCAATATGATTAAATCTTTTAAAAAAGTTATATTTATTCATCTTTTTCACAATTATAGTCGCTTTTTTCCGATGAATCAAGATTTTTATTTAGTATGTTAAAAAATGTTTTTAGGTAAAAAACGCTAAATTTGCTAGAATTAGCATTGAAATAAGCGCTATCAATCTTTAATATGCTTTGTACAAAACAATAATAATTAAATTGAGATATGAACACAGATAAACATCCAATTATAGAGAAAATACATGCTCGACAAATTCTAGATTCTAGGGGGTTCCCGACTATAGAAGTAGAAATATGTGCTAGCGGCGTGATTGGAAGAGCTGCTGTTCCATCTGGCGCTTCTACGGGAGAATTTGAAGCATTAGAATTGCGAGATATGAAAAAAAATAGATTTCATGGCAAAGAAGTCTCTATAGCAATTAATAATGTAATCAATATTTTTCAGCCGCAATTAATAAATAAAAGATCTGATGATCAAAAAGCAATAGATGCACTATTAATAGAAATTGATGGCACAGAAAATAAAAGCAAGTATGGTGCAAATGCTATGCTTGGTATATCTATGGCATGCGCGGTAGTATCGGCAAACTTTTATAATCAACCTCTCTATGTATATCTCAATAAAGATAGTACTATCATGCCAATTCCAATGATTAATGTTCTTAATGGTGGAATGCACGCCAATAGAGGGTCTGACATACAAGAAATTATGTTATTCCCTTGTGGAGCAGTGTCGTTTTCAGAATCAATGCGTATGGGCTCAGAAATATTTCACACTCTCAAAAAAGAGCTAAATAATTTAGGGCTATCAACAACCGTGGGCGATGAAGGTGGTTTTGCTCCAAGCATTACATCAAATGAGCATGCTATAGAGCTGTTATTGGGTGCAATTGAGAGGTCTGGATATAGCTCTGGTAAAGATGTGTTTTTAGCTCTAGATGTAGCAGCATCCAGTTTTTATAAAAATAACCACTATCATCTAAAAATTGATGATAAGAAGTTAGATGCTAGCGGTATGATCCATTTCTATGAAAAACTAATCAATCAATATCCTATCGTTTCTATTGAAGATGGGTTGGATGAAAATGATTGGGCGGGCTGGTCAGAAATGAATGGTGTGTTGGGAAAGAAAATTCAAATTGTCGGTGATGACCTAACAGTAACCAGCCCAAAAAGATTGCAAAAAGCGCTTGATGAAAATGCAATTAACAGTATTCTAATCAAGCTCAACCAAATTGGCACCGTATCAGAAACAATCCAAGCAATTGATATTGCAAAAAATAATGGTTGTGATTTTGTTATCTCGCATAGGTCTGGAGAAACAGAAGACACTTTTATTTCTGATCTTTCAGTGGCAATGGGTGGAGGACAAATTAAAACTGGTTCCGTATGTCGATCAGACAGAACAAGTAAATATAACCAACTATTAAGGATTGAAGAAGGTTTACAAAGTCCAGAATTTGGTAAAGCCTTATCTTTTGTTAAACAGCAATGAAATTTAAACCTCCATTTCTAACCAATTTCTTATTCTTTTCCTTGTCTTTCAGCTGCATTCTATTGCTTTTGTTTAGCGATAGAGGGTTTATTTCTCTTTGGAAACTGAAAAAAGAAAAACTAGAAATTCAACAAGACATTAACTCTTTGAGACAACAAATTGTCTCGCTTGAAAAAGAAGCTGAGAAGCTAAAATTTGATGAAAAATATGTTGAAACAATTGCAAGAGAAAAATTTATGATGGTAGAGCCTGGAGAGAAAGTTTTTAAAGTTGAATAGCTAAGAAGCTTTGAATATTTCTTTTGCAACATTAAATGATTTAATGTCCGGCAAATGATATCTTATTAAATCAGAAATACAATTTGCCATAATCTTTTTATTGTATCCAAAATCTACGTTCATTTTTTTTGTATCAACAAAATCGGACAAATAAATCTTTTTTAAGTGATTGGGTAAATCGGCTTCATTTTGAGCATATTTTTTAATAATTGGGTGTTCATCTGCATCAATAATGTTATAGCCTGTATTTTTTAAAAAATGTATAAGAAAAAAATAAAAAGCATCGTTGTATCCACCGTCTGCCACATTAAAATATTCCAATATATTTCTAAGTAAATAATATGTGCTCTGATCAGATGTAGTTTCATCAAATCCTTTGTCAATCATCTCAATCATAGACAAACAAAGAATGGTTTTTCTAAGATCGTTGCCAACATTATCCCAACGATTTAAAATTTTAGAATCATATATGGGTTGTAGTTGTCTTTTTTTGTTGTGGGTATAACTTACTTCTACTTCATTCATTTGTTGGTATATTGACTTTAGAGGAGATTTTTGTCGCATTGCCGCTTTAATTACATAAGAACACTTGCCTCTTTTGAGAGTAAACAACCTAACAATAATACTAGACTCTTTAAAAAGAGTTGTTTTTAATACAATGCCCGGTGTAGAAATTTTCATTTTGGAGATTCTATTTTACCCCAACCTTGATGAGTAAGGCTACCAAAATAGAGTTTATCACCGTACTGTTTAACGCTTGTTATGGGCGAATAAGCATCATTCTCACCATATTGAAGATTGTGTAAAATATTTCCATTTTTATCAATACCTAAAGCAAATGCATAGGGTTCTGGTTGAGGTTGTAAAAATTCTGGCAATCTCAAGGCTAGCTTCCTAAGAAACGGTTTATCTGCTGTTTGATCAATAAAATCATTTCTTACTGTAAAAAGCGCCACCCAATAGACTCCTTTCCCATTTGAAGAAATATTGTCTGGAAAACCAGGCAAGTTTTCAATAACAATTTCTGATGTGCCAGCTTTTTCTCCTTTAAGCCAATATTTTTTTATTCGATACATAAATGTTTCATTAAACAAAACAAAAGAATCATCAGGGCTGACGGCAACTCCGTTTGCAAAATATAAATTATCAAGCAATGTAGTTGTAAGTTTAGTTTCAGGATCATAGACTAACAACCTCCCGTTTGGAGTATGCTCCATCACTTCAATTCTATCTTCTCCATATCCAAATTTATCTGAAGCATCAGAAAAATAAATTTTTCCATCGCTTGCAATATCTAAATCATCTGTAAACCCTAGCGGAATATTGTCTGAATCAGATTTTACTGTAAGGGTAGTAGCAACACCTCTTTGATTAATAGATAGCAATCCCTGAATCGCATCTGCAACAATTAAATTGTTTTGATCGTCAAACATCATTCCAAGAGGACGACCATTAGTATTGTAAAACTCACCAACAGAGCTCATAATAAGCCCATCATTATATCCTGCATATAAATTACCATCGTGAATTGCTATATCCTCTGGCCCATCATGTCCATCATTTTCCCAAAATATCTCTATATTTTTCAAATAATCATTTTCCGCATATACGCCTGTCATTGATGGAGGGCTAGGAGAGTCCCAAGAAACTGGATTAATTGGAACTGGCCATAGCAAAAGATAAAACAAGCAAATTACTAGAGAGTAGGATAGCGCTTTAATAACTAAACTTCCTCAACAATGCTTTGAATTCTCTTAAAAAGATTAAATACTATCACAAAGTATATAATTAGCATGGCCATTCCATAAAATTTTGAAATATTGTACACTACAGAAATTACAGATAATGTATACAATCCAAACATCACTTTTGGTTGTAATAGGTCTGGTGTGTTCGGAAGAAATAATAAGGCCCATGTATTATTTCCTGTCAATAGGTCATATATAAATAGCGATACAAGAGGATATATAATATTCAAACACCAAAAACCAAGAAAGAACAAGATAATATATCCAGAAATTTTTTTTGTAATCATATATTAGTATGCTTTTGCAAAGACAACCAAGTGTTTAGCGGGTTCGCCAGAAACAATGCATTTAGCTTTAGCGCCCTCTATATCTTCTAAAATACATCGAATGGTTGCTTTGGTATCGTCTTTGACTTTCAATTCTGACTCTTCCGAACCATCCCAATAAGCCTTAATAAAACAATTTTCTTTTGATAGTCTTTCTTGTAAATCTTGATAGTTATCGAGCTCTATCGTGTTTTCTTTAAGAAAGGAATCTGCAGAATTATACATGCTATTTTGAATATCGTCTAACATTTTTACAATAGCGCTTATATCATTTTTTAAAATAGAATTTTTTTCACCTGTATCTCTTCTACATAGTGTTAATTTTTGATCTTTGTATTCTTGTAAACCAATTTCAACTCTAATTGGTGCTCCTCTTAGCTCCCAAAAATTAAATTTAAAGCCGGGAGAATTTTCTGAGCTATCTATCTTGTATCGAATCTTATTTTTATCTAAATCATTAGCCAGGTCATCAACAAAGCTGTTGAATTCTTTTTCATTTTCATTTTTTGGATTAATAGGAACAATCACTACTTGATGTGGAGCAACTTTAGGGGGAATTTTTATGCCTTTATCATCTCCATGAACCATAATCAAGGCTCCAATCATGCGCGTACTAACACCCCAGCTAGTTGCAAAAACTGGCTGCTCCTTGTTGTCTTTACTCTGAAACTTCACATCAAATGCATTCCCAAAATTTGTACCTAAATAATGAGAGGTACCTGCTTGTAGCGCTTTTTTATCTCTCATCATTGTCTCAATAGAATATGTTTCATCTGCTCCTGCGAATCTTTCCATAGTAGATTTTCTTCCAACCAAAGTTGGAATTGCAAGGTATTCTTCAAAAAGAGATTTATACATCTCAGCAATCATGAGCGTTTCTTTCATTGCTTCGTCTTTAGTTGCATGTGCAGTATGGCCCTCTTGCCACAAAAATTCTGAAGTTCTTAAAAAGAGTCTTGTGCGCATTTCCCAACGCACTACATTGGCCCATTGATTAATCTTCACTGGCAAATCTCTATAAGATGTCACCCATTTTTTAAACATATGCCAAATAATTGTTTCAGAGGTGGGGCGTACAATAATTTCTTCTTCTAATTTTGAGCTAGGATCAACCGTAAGTGTCCCATCTTCAGAAATAAGCTTTGAGTGTGTTACTACGGCACATTCTTTTGCAAAACCCTCAACATGTTTTGCTTCTTTTTCAAGAAAGCTTTTTGGAATAAATAGTGGAAAATATGCATTATTGTGGCCGCTCTCTTCAATCATTTCATTTAAAACATTTTTTACATTTGTCCAAAGAGAGTACCCATAGGGCTTTATGACCATCGTTCCTTTTACGGGACCATAGTCTGCTAAATCTGCCTCTAAAATGACGTCAGTATACCATTTTGAGAAGCTATCTGATTGTTTAGTTATTTTAGCCATTTACTTAATCTTTAATTTGTTATAAAGTAGAGTTAATTTATACAAAATCCAATACAATGAAAAAAGCAATATTTTCCACTGAAATC
>MDSV01072206.1_pt1 | contig 24420 bp, 22 predicted proteins | sample 810851 | NCBI WGS metagenome assembly MDSV01 (sample SAMN05326640, study PRJNA326480) | marine metagenome | isolation source: seawater | place: Atlantic Ocean: North East | collected 2012 | reverse complement strand
GCGAATCGAAACCGGCTTCTAAAGCAGGGCCAAAAAAGCAGCGCCGAAAGTGCACAGATCGACGCATGGGATCGCGAGCTCTGCCTGGCCGCATCCGCGATTGATGAATCGAGAACGCGTTACCTGGAAAGACTGCTGCCAGCATTTCAGACAAACTATGAAAAGCTAGTGGGCAATCACTCCACTGACCTACAGATTATTTATAAGCGGGGCTGGTCGGCAGACCATACGCTCGACGAGGCACTCGCGTCCAACAAAGAAGTAGATTTCAGGTATGGATCCACCCAGTCGGGACCCCATAGGGCGGACCTTGATATCAAGCTAGGTTCCCGGCGGGCACAGGAAATACTGTCCCGCGGCCAGGAAAAGCTGGTTGTGTGCGCACTAAAGGTGGCGCAAGGTGAGGTTCTTTCCCAGGCCGTGGGTCAAAAATGCATCTACCTCATCGATGATCTGCCCGCAGAACTGGATCCCTTCAACAGGGAAAAGGTAATGCAGCAACTGGTGCAGACTAGCGCTCAGCTATTCATTACCAGCGTAGAGGCGACCGCTATCGATACGGACTCATTGGGGCGGTCTGACATCGCCAAGTTTCACGTGGAACGTGGTATACTGACAGATTGAATTTAGGCGAATTTTCCGCGTAAAGTCGCTTAACTTGGCGATAATTGCTGGCAAATTACGTAGTGGAGTAATTTCATGAGTGACGAAAATCAACCCGATTATAATTCAGACAGTATCAAGGTCCTGAAAGGGCTAGACGCTGTCAGAAAAAGACCAGGCATGTATATCGGTGATACCGACGATGGCACCGGTCTTCACCACATGGTTTTCGAACTGGTGGATAATTCAATCGATGAGGCACTGGCAGGACACTGTGACATTATAGAAGTGACCATTCACGTCGGTGAAACCATCACTGTTTCAGATAACGGCCGAGGTATCCCGACCGAGATGCATAAGGAAGGAGTCTCCGCGGCAGAAGTCATTATGACCGTTTTGCATGCGGGGGGTAAGTTTGATGACAACAGCTACAAGGTTTCGGGCGGCTTGCACGGGGTTGGCGTCTCTGTAGTTAACGCCCTGTCAGAGGAGTTAAAGCTCACTATCCGCCGAGAGGGCCAGGTACACGAACAGATATATGGGCATGGGGTCCCGAAGGCACCGCTGGGTGTGGTGGGTGAAACCCAGATCAGTGGGACAGAAGTCCACTTCAAGCCTGCCCAAGAGACATTCTCAAACATTAAGTTCCACTACGATATTCTCGCAAAAAAACTACGTGAGTTAGCATTTCTTAACGCGGGAGTGGCCATTCACCTCAAAGACGAACGCTCAGGTAAAGAAGATCTATATAAGTATGAAGGCGGGCTTAAAGCTTTTGTCGACTACCTTAATACCAATAAATCCACGATCAATAAATTATTCCACTTTACCTCAGAGCGTGAGGACGATGGCATTACTGTTGAGGTTGCATTGCAGTGGAACGACTCCTACCAGGAAAATATTTTCCCTTACACCAACAATATTCCCCAGCGGGACGGTGGCACCCACCTTGCTGGGTTTCGCGGCGCGTTGACCCGCGTACTTAAAAGCTATATCGACAAAGAGCTAGCCCAGAAAACGGGTAAAGAAGTAGTTACTAGCGGCGATGACGCGAGAGAGGGCCTTACAGCGATAATCTCGGTAAAGGTTCCCGACCCAAAATTTTCCTCACAAACCAAAGACAAGCTAGTTTCCTCCGAAGTTAAGACTGTCGTGGAACAAGAAACGGCAGCCCACTTCAATGACTACTTATTGGAAAATCCACAGGACGCCAAACAAATCGTCAACAAGATGATTGATGCGGCCCGCGCGAGGGAAGCAGCCAGAAAAGCCCGGGAAATGACCCGTCGTAAAGGCGCGCTCGATGTTGCCGGCTTACCCGGCAAACTGGCTGACTGTCAGGAAAAAGATCCGGCACTCTCTGAAATATACATCGTGGAGGGTGACTCGGCGGGGGGCTCTGCGAAGCAGGGCAGAAACCGCAAGAATCAGGCGATATTGCCCTTAAAAGGAAAGATTCTTAACGTAGAGAAAGCGCGATTCGACAAGATGCTTAGCTCAGCAGAAATCGGTACATTGATTAAAGCCCTGGGCTGCGGCATTGGGAATGAGGAGTTTTCTCCGGAAAACCTCCGTTATCACAGCATCATAATAATGACGGATGCTGATGTTGATGGCTCTCATATCCGAACTTTACTACTTACCTTCTTTTTTCGCCAAATGCGCGAGCTAGTAGAAAGGGGCCACATTTTTATCGCACAACCACCTTTGTACAAGATCAGGAAAGGCAAGCAGGAGCAGTATCTAAAGGATAATATCGAGCTGGCAAGCTATCAAACCCAAATAGCTTTAGAGGGTGCCAGTCTGCACGTCAATGCAGATGCGCCTGGTATTGCAGAGGACTCTTTGGAAGCTTTGGTAAAACAATACCACGAGGCCTATGCAATAATCAGCCGGCTGGCTCGGATTTATCCGACTGAGGTACTGGAAGCCATGATATTTACCGACCTGCTGCCGGAAGCCGATCTCACCGATCAGACTAAAGTGCAGCATTGGGTAGACTCGCTGACCGCAAGCCTTCAGACCAAACACCCCGGAGTAATTGCAAACTATACACTTCGGATCAGTGAAGAGCCGGAGAGACATACTTACTTACCCGAAGCCGTTCTCAATCTTCATGGTCTTGAGCGAACTTACCCATTCAACGGAGACTTCTTCCACTCCGGCGAATATCGAACTTTGGCTGAGCTAGGCAAGACCCTCAACGGGCTGGTAGAAGAAGGCGCATTCGTCAAACGCGGCGAGAAAACCAAGGAAGTGAGCAGTTTCGGCGAAGCTATCGAGTGGTTGACGCAAGACGCAATGAAGGGCCACTACCTGCAGCGCTATAAAGGACTGGGCGAAATGAACCCAGATCAACTGTGGGATACGACCATGAACCCTGAAACCAGGCGCATGCTCCAGGTCACCATCGATGATGCCATAGGAGCGGATCAGTTGTTCAATACACTGATGGGAGATCAGGTTGACCCACGTCGGGAATTCATCGAGGACAATGCCCTCGCGGCAGAAAACCTGGACATATAGTTCAACGCGAGACGAATTGTTCTCGCGTCCACTGTTCCACGGTTTCGGTTAGCTCATTAACTGAGCGGCCGTTAATCTGTATAGTCTGCCCGACCACGACCGAGACTGTGCCAGGATACTTAATGAACTGGCGGGCTGGCCACGTATACCCAGCGTTGTGGACGATCGGCACAATTGGAACGTCAGCCGCCAAGGCCAGGCTTGCCCCGCCGCGAGAAAACTTTCTGATCGTCCCTGGCTCTGAGCGTGTACCCTCTGGAAATATAATTATTGAATTACCTTCGTTTAGTCTGCGCTCGCCCTGCAGCAAGAGAGACCGAGCGGCCTCGCGGGGTTTACTGCGATCTATAGCAATTGGCTTCAGCAGCCTGAGTGCCCAACCCCAAAAAGGTATCTTGAGTAACTCCATTTTGAGGATGGGTGAAATAGGAAAGATCAGCGAATAAAATAGTAGCGTCTCCCAACTGCTCTGGTGATTCGACAAATACACGGCGGGCTGTTCCAGTAAGTTATCTGTACCAGTTATTTCATAATTGACCCCACAGCTAAGGCGAAGCCAACCGAGAATAGACTTGCACCAGGCAGCGGCAAACCCATGACGCCGGCGTGGTGACATTAAGGGAAACAGCAGAATAAAAATGAAGGACATTACGATAGTGGCAAGCACGTATCCAACATAGAACAGCGCCGAACGCAGGACAAGTATCAGCTGTTTAAACATGATTCCCTGATGTAGTCCGCGGCAAACCAATTTCCACAAACTGGGCCAGATTGTCGAATACGGGTACCGGCTCCCCCTCCAGTTCATTTAATCGGCTTTCCGTTAGACGGCCTTTCCCTGTTCTGACTAACACTGGCTGCATGGAGAATGCCCGCGCCGCCTGCAAATCCTTAAGACTGTCTCCAACGAAATACTGGCCGGTCAGACTGGTAAGCAACTCGTCTTCTATGCGCTGCAACAGGCCGGTTTTGGGTTTCCTGCAACCGCAGCCAGCGTTTGGTAAATGTGGACAGTAAAACACGCCTTCTATGAAACCGCCGCAATCCTCTACCATAGAACACATTTTTTGATGTATGTTCGCAAGTGCGATTTCATCAAACAGCATTCGGCCCAAACCAGACTGATTGGTGGCAACAGCGACTTTGTAACCATCCACATGTAATGCGGCTATGGCCTCAAGGCTACCTGGTACGGGCGACCACTCTTCAGGAGACTTAATGTAGTCGTCTGAGTCTTCATTTATTACACCATCTCTATCCAACACGATGATATTCATAAATGAGAAGCTGCCAAGGGAATCAGGATTTATGCAGGTGGGAGATATCTGCAGACCTGAGAAACAGCGATTGTAGCTGCTTCAACAAAGCCAGCCTGTTATTTTTAACAGCGACATCATCGGTCATGACCATCACATCGTCGAAAAAAGTATCAACCGAAGTATTCAGTCCGGACAGTACTTTGAGCCCCTCCGTGTATTGGCCGTGATCAAACAACGGTGCCACCTCTAACTCTTTTTGTTGTACTTCGGTGGCAAGGGTTTTCTCGGCAGGCTCTGACAATAGGGATTCATCAAGCGCAAGAACAGAGTCGCTTGAATCCTGTTTGGCCAGTATGTTGGCTACACGTTTGTTTGCAGCGGCGAGAGGCTTCGCTTCAGGTAGTTGGTAGAATGCGTGCACAGCATTAATTCGTAGATGAAAGTCCAGCGGCCTGCTGGGTTTGAGCACGAACACCGATTGAAATTCCTCGCTGCTCATTCCTTTGTCCAGGTACCAAGCGCGAAACCGTTCAAGTACGAAGTCAAAGACTTGCGTTCGGGTCTCAGCTTGAAGGAGATCGGCCGGATAGGTTTTTAGGGACGCATCAATTAGCTCGCCTAAGTCCAGACTCAGTTGCTTCTCAACGATAATTCGCAATAAACCGATAGCAGCGCGACGCAGGGCAAACGGATCCTTCGACCCGGTGGGGGGTTGGCCAATTCCGAATAGCCCGACCATGGAGTCTAGCTTATCCGCGATTGCCAGCACCGCTCCGGTCAGTGTTTCCGGCACAGCATCACCCGCGAATCTGGGCTGATACTGTTCATAGATGGCTTTTGAAACATCACCCGGTTCGCCATCATGTTCAGCGTAATAAGAACCCATCAAACCCTGCAGGTCTGCAAACTCGCCAACCATGTTAGTAAGCAAGTCACACTTGGAAAGCTGAGCAGCTCTTTGGCAATGCTCAGGGTTAGCGTCTACCTGATTTGCAATCAGAGTCGCCAGTTCACCCACTCGCTGACTCTTGTCCAGGACGGTGCCAAGCTTATCCTGAAAAATTAGCTTGCCGAGCGCAGCCTGACGGCTTTCCAGGGGGGATTCTTTGTCGGTGTCATAGAAAAACTGGGCATCTGCGAGGCGAGGTCGAATTACCCGCTCGTTACCTTTAATGACTTGCCCTGGATCCGTGCTCTCAATATTACTTATCGTAATGAATTTGGGCAGTAGTTTGCCGTTGGAGTCCGTTAAATAGAAACATTTCTGGTGGGACTTCATGGCCAAAATTAATGCTTCCTGCGGGACGGCCAGAAACGCCTCTTCGAAACTTCCGGTTAAGGCAACCGGAAACTCTACAAGGTTGGTAACCTCTTCTAGCAGGTCCGGGTCGATAACCGCGGTTGCATTAAGACGATCTCCTTCCTGCAGCACCTGTTCCCTGATCATCTCGCGGCGCTTGTCGAGGGAAGCAATAACCTTGCCCTGATCTCGAAGGACTGCCTCATAGGCCCCAGCTTTACCCAGCGGGATGTCGCTGTTGTGATGGAATCTATGTCCTCTGGTTGCAGGGCCAGAGTCTACTCCTAATACCGATGCGGCCACGGCTTCGTTGCCGAACAGAACCACAAGCCAGTGTACCGGGCGCACGAATTCGTTGCGTGAGCTTCCCCAGCGCATTCGCTTGGGTATGGGCAGCTGTGACAGAGCGGGCTCCAGCAGATCAGGAATCAGCGCCGTGGTTGCCTGGCCCTTTTCAAGCACTGTGTAAGCAAGCTTTTCAGTGCCGTCTTTATCCGACCGCGCGAGATCTGCTACGTCGACACCGCAAGAGCGAGCGAAACCGGCCGCTGCCTTGGTGGGCTGCCCAGCCTGATCAAAGGCTGCCTTTACTGCAGGGCCAAGCCTGGTTTTTTCGTTATCCTGCTGCGCCTCTTCGAGATCGCGAACCAATACTGCCAGACGCCGTGGCGTCGCAAAGCGTTCCACATCCCCAAACCCCAGATTCAGGTCCTGTAGCTGTTTGGCAATTTGATCAGCAAAAGCAGAAGACAGACGGGACACAGCCTTGGGCGGCAATTCCTCGGTGCCAATTTCAATGAGTAAATCTCGAGTCGCCATGCTGATTATTCTTCCAGGAATTCTTTTTTCAATGCATCCGGCGCCAGCGGAAAGCCCAGGCGCTTGCGGCTGGTATAGTATTCTTCGGCCACGCCTCTGGACAGGCTGCGCACGCGCAGGATGAAACGCTGTCGTTCAGTAACCGAAACGGCATTCCGGGCATCCAGCAGATTAAAGTAATGGGATGCTTTTAAAACCTGTTCATAAGCGGGAAGCGCCAGCTGCTGTTCGAGCAGGATCTGGCACTGCCCCTCGCACTCATCAAAATAGCGGAATAACAGCGAGGTATCGGCATGTTCAAAATTGTAGGCTGACATTTCAACTTCATTTTGTTTAAACACATCGCCGTAAGTGACCTTGCCATTCGGCCCCTCTGTCCAGACGATGTCGTAGATGCTATCTACACCCTGCAGGTACATTGCGATTCGCTCAATACCGTAAGTTATCTCCCCGCTTACGGGATAGCATTCCAAGCCACCCACCTGCTGGAAATACGTGAACTGGGTAACTTCCATGCCGTTAAGCCAGACTTCCCAACCCAAGCCCCAGGCGCCTAGGGTAGGAGACTCCCAGTTATCCTCAACGAATCGAATATCATGAACCGCCATGTCGATACCGAGATAGCGCAGTGAATCCAGATAAAGCTCCTGAATCTCCTTGGGCGACGGCTTAAGAATTACCTGAAACTGGTAATAGTGCTGCAAGCGATTAGGGTTCTCGCCGTAGCGACCATCAGTCGGGCGGCGGCATGGTTGAACATAGGCAGTGTTCCAACTCTCCGGGCCAATTGCGCGCAGGAAAGTGGCTGGATGAAATGTGCCAGCACCAACCTCCAGATCCAGAGGTTGCAGTACCACACAGCCCTTATCCGCCCAAAATTGTTGGAGCGCCAAAACCAACCCCTGAAAAGTTGATAGGTCGTTGTTAGTATTCACGATGTTCTTGATTTTTCGAGATATTGCGGGGCGTTAATTATCCTCGATTATCTCCAACTAATCTAGACATGGGGCCTTATCAGACTGCTGAGGTGCGCCGGGGAAGAGCAGCGCGCCAAAGAAAAGAACTCGGGGACCAGAGTTATGATAATTTATGGCTGACGCATAAGCCCGTGTAAGCCAATCAAGCCTAGAATCGGTAAAACCTTATCCAAACCTTCGCCTACTTCATCATCAGAACGATTCTCACGATTTGTTCATGGCTACCTCTTCCGGTGCTCCATGGGATTGGCTGGATCTGGGGATCCTTGCTGTATTTAATTCCGAACCGAACCCAGGAAACCACACGCAAGAATCTGCAGACCTGTTTCCCTGAAATGCCCTCCACACAGATCAATCAACTGGTGAAAGAGAGCTTGATCAATACTGCATGTACCGCCCTGGAAATGGGAAAGGCCTGGGTCTCACCAATCAAAAGCACCCTCAATCTGGTTAAAGACTCAGACGGGTTAGAAGAATTTGCGGCAGCTGCAGCCGGGCCTCGAGGCGTCATTCTTCTGGCCCCACATCTTAGCAACTGGGAGATTTTTGGTTTCTACGCCAGCGAAGGTCGTCGCGCCAATTTCATGTATCAACCGCCCCGTATAGAGGGGCTGGACAGATTGCTGCGCAGAGTTCGAGCACGCAATGGTGTAAGTCTTGCGCCAACTAATCGCAAAGGAGTGGCGCAGCTTTTAACAGCCCTGAAGAGAGGTGAGATCGTAGGCATATTGCCAGACCAGGTGCCTGCGGATGTGGGTGGGGAGTTTGCCAATTTTTTTGGCGAGCCAGCACTAACAATGACCTTGGTCAGTAAGCTCATACAGCGCACCGACGCTCAGGTATTTTGTGGCTTCGCCAAGCGTTTGCCCAGAGGTAAAGGCTTTGTCGCAATATTCGAGCCAGCCGACGAGAAAATTTATAGCAGCGATATTAAGGAATCAACTGAGGGGCTGAACAGGACAGTAGAATCTGCTGTGCGAAAAGCGGTTTCGCAATACCAATGGGAATACAAGCGGTTTCGGCGTCGCCCCGACAATTCAGAATTCTATAGAACGAAGCCACGCTAAGCGCCTGGTCGCACATAAAGAATATAGTGAGAAAGCAACCCTTCGATAGGGACTAGCGTTTCCAGAACATGGGCGTAAAGAGCACCAACAAGGTAAAAACTTCCAGTCGACCGAGCAGCATAGCAAGGCACAAGATCCATTTTGCAGGGCCGGGCAATGCGCCATAGGTTTCCGCAACACCAGACAGCCCGGGACCAAGATTGTTTATGCAGGCGCCTACGGCACTAAAAGCAGTGATGATATCAAGCCCGGTTGCAAGCAATGCCAGCAGCATCACCATGAAGGCCATTACGTAGACCGCAAAGAATCCCCACACTGATTCAACAACCCGATCCGACATGACTTTCTTTCCCAGCTTGATCGGGATAACAGCACGGGGATGAATCAGTCTTTGCACTTCTCGGAAACCCTGCTTAAAAATAAGCAGGATGCGGATGACTTTCATGCCGCCCCCGGTGGAACCAGCGCAAGCACCAATAATGGCTGCATACAAAAGCACATAGGGAAGAAAAAGAGGCCAGGAGTTAAAGTCGGCTGTCGCGAAGCCAGTGGTAGTTGCGAATGAAACCACTTGAAATACACCGCGTCTTAGGGCTTCCCAGAAAGAATCGTAAGTCCCGTTAAAAGTCAGGACCATCACCGTGACGATTGAAACGCTACACAAGATAAAGGCATAAAACTTGAATTCGGGATCATGCAGGTATTGCCGGAATTGCTTTTTCTGAAACGCGAAAAAATGCAGGGCGAAATTGATTCCAGCAATAACCATGAATACGATGGCGATAGATTCCACCAGCGGGCTATCGAAGTAGGCCAGGCTACTGTCATGGGTTGAGAAGCCTCCGATCGCCACGGTGCTGAAGCTATGGGAAACTGCATCGAACAGGCTCATGCCAACAGCCCAATAGGCCAGTGCACAAATCAGGGTAAGAGTGAGATAGATTAACCAAAGCGACTTGGCTGTCTCGGCCAAACGCGGGACTAACTTGGTGTCTTTTACCGGCCCGGGACTTTCCGCGCGATAGAGCTGCATGCCGCCGATACCGAGCATTGGCAAAAGTGCTACTGCAAGAACGATGATTCCCATACCGCCTAGCCACTGCAAAAGCTGTCGGTAGAACAATATGGACTCCGGCAATTCATCGAGGCCAGAAATCACGGTAGCCCCAGTAGTGGTCAGCCCCGATATGGATTCGAAAACGGCATCCGTTAAGCTGAGTTCGGTGGCGGGGGAGAATAATAAGGGCAGGCAGCCCGCAGTGCCAAGCACCGCCCAGAATAAAGTGACAACCATAAAGCCGTCGCGATTGCTCAATTCCTTGTGTTGGCTGGAGGTGATTAGCCAGAGCATCAGGCCAGTGGAAAATAAAATGCCGATAGAATAAAGAAAGGCGGCCGCTGAACCGTCACTATAGATAAGTGATACCAGCAGTGGCGGCAGGTTGCCTAGTAAGCTGAAGAGCATCAGCAGCAAGCCAAGTATCTTTACAATGGTGGCGGGATGCATAGGGCCCTAGAAAAAGCTAAAACCGACCTGGAACAACCGTTCCACTTCTGGAATGGTCTTGCGGTCAACCAAAAAGAGTATAACGTGATCATCTGATTCGATAACGGTGTCGTCGTGTGCGATAAGCACTTCATTATTGCGGACGATGGCACCTATGGTGGTGCCCTCCGGCAGCTCTATATCCTCGATTGCACGCTTCACGACTTTTGAATTGGTTTCATCACCGTGGGCAATTGCTTCCATTGCCTCGGCAGCACCACGCCGCAGCGAATGTACCGCAACCACATCACCGCGCCGCACGTGGGCCAATAAAATGCCTATTGTTGCGAGCTGGGGAGAGATCGCGATATCGATTTCGCCCCCCTGCACTAGGTCGACATAAGCAGGGTTGTTGATAATCGCCATGACCTTCTTGGCACCCAGTCGCTTCGCGAGCAACGAGGACATGATGTTCGCTTCGTCATCATTGGTAAGCGCAAGAAACACATCGGTTTCTTCGATATTTTCTTCTATCAGCAGATCCTTGTCAGACCCTTCGCCATGGAGAACGATGGAGTCGTGCAGATTCTCGGACAGGTAGGCACATCGCTCAGTGTCTGTTTCGATTAATTTCACCTGATAGCGTTCTTCAATATTGCTCGCTAGCCGGTGTCCGATTTTGCCACCGCCAGCAATCATGATGCGCTTGTATGGCCTGTCCAATCTTCGAAGTTCGCCCATACAGGCACGAATGTTTTCCTGCGCGGCGACGAAGAAGACTTCATCATCAGCCTCAATCACAGTAGACCCTTCTGGGGTAATCGGGCGGTCCTTGCGGAATATTGCCGCGACCCTGGTGTCTACCCCCGGCATATGCTGACGAATCAACCGAATTTCCTGGCCGACTAGTGGGCCTCCATAGAATGCTTTCACAGCAACCAACTGCACACGCCCGTCGGCGAAATCCAGAACCTGTAATGAGCCGGGTAAATCGATCAGGCGAGTAATGTAGTCAGAGACTATCTCTTCCGGGCTTATTATCTCAATGTCGGGCATTCCCTCGACCCGAAAGAGCTTTTCGCTTTTGGTATAAGAGCCGGCGCGGATGCGGCAAATTCTGCGATGCACTTTGTAAAGCGTGAGAGCAACATGACAGGCAACCATGTTGGTTTCATCACTGTCGGTGACGGCTATAAGCATCTCTGCGTCGTCTGCACCAGCCTGCAATAGAGTGGAAGGGTGGGACGGCGCGCCAGCCACAACCCGGGCGTCAATGTGATCGTTAAGCTCCTGCAGGCGCTCACTATCCTCATCCACGATCGTGATGTCGTTTTTCTCATTGGAAAGGGTTTCAGCGAGGGCGCTGCCCACCTGATTGGCACCGAGGATGATTATTTTCATGGGTTGCGTGTTTTCTGAAGTGTAATCGCGAGCTGTCCTGGAATTCCCTTAGCATTTGCGCAGCAAGGAAAAGAAGAACCCATCGGCACCGCTGCTGGTACTGGGGAGCAGCTGCCTTCCTGTCTCACATTCTACTCCCCAATCGGCCGCGATGCCCTCATATTTAGCATCATGATGGCTGTCGAGGAATTGCCGAATCTGGGCCTGATTTTCCTCAGGCAGAATCGAGCAAGTGGTATAAAGAAACAGGCCGCCGGGCTTTAGACACTGCCATAGATTCCGCAACAGCTGCTGCTGTGTTGCCAGCAGCTCAGTGACCTGTTCCGGTGTACGCAGCAGCTTGATGTCAGGGTGTCGTCTTATGACTCCTGTTGCACTGCAAGGCGCATCTAGCAGGACGCGATCAAACCCTTCACCATCCCACCAGGACGCAAGCACAGCAGCATCAGCGCAGACTAACTTCGCCGCTAGCTTTAGTCTTTGCAGGTTCTCTTCAATCCTGAATAGCCTGGATTTTTCCTTATCAATTGCGACCAGGCGAGTAAGCGAGTGCTCACTTTCCAGAATATGAGAGGTTTTCCCGCCCGGTGCGGCACAGGCATCCAGTAGCTGCAAACCTGGCTCCAGACGCAAGGTGCCTGCAACAAGTTGCGAAGCCTCATCCTGAACGCTTAACTCTCCCTCAGCGAAGCCCGGAATGTTATGCACGGGCATGGGTTCCGATAGATAGATTGCAGAATTTGCCAGTAAGCCCGGCGTCGCCTGAATCCCCAGCGAGGACAATTTTTGCAAGTATTGCTCCCGGCTCTGGCGCGCGAGGTTGACTCTAAGTGTCAGAGGCGGCCTGGCGTTGCTCGCATCAAGAATATCTTCAAGCTGGTCTGGCCAATCTGTGGCGACAGCCTCCACCAGCCAATCAGGGTGCGATGCGCGGCTGGCCAAGCTGGCACTATCCAGCTTGGCTTGCAGCGTGTCTGCCTGGCGCTGGAAATTTCGCAAGACGGCATTTACCAAACCCCTGGCCCAGCGCTGTTTGAGATCAGACGTCGCACTAACAGTCTCATTAATCGCCGCATGGTCTGGAACCCGCATAAATTTGAGCTGATACAGCCCAATCAGCATTAGCGCGCGAACATCACGATCTTTTAACTTGAGTGGCTTGCTTAACAATTCCTGCAGTAGAAAATCTAGCTGATGGAACCACCGGCACGTGCCAAAGCACAGCTCCTGAATAAACTGGAACTCAGCTTCGTCGCGGAATGGGTCTAGCTGGTTAGAGAGGGAGCCTTGCTTTTTCAGTAAGCTCCCAAGAATCTTGGCGGCGATCGCCCGGCTATTGCTAGCCATTGCTATCGCCATTATCGAAACGTTTGCCAGTCTCCACTATTGTGGTCCCGGAATTCATCAGATCGCGTATCGACCATGGCTTCTTTCCAGCAAGCTGAATCCTGGTAACCAATAGTGATGAGTTGCTACAGGAGACTTCTACGCCGGTTGAATCAATGCCTAAAATAGTGCCAGCCGGCACATCTTTATCTGCAGCAAGTGGGGATTGTTCAAGAGGGCTCGCTTCAAGAATTCGAAGCCGCTCACCCCCCATAAAACTATAAGCAGGCACCCTGCCAACCCCTGCTCTAACGACTCGGCAAAGCTGCTCTGCCGGAAGTTGCCACTGAAGTAATGATTCTGACTTATCAATCTTGGCCGCATAGGTGCTCAGTGTATCATCTTGCAATTCAGCGCTTTCACTCAAGGCAGTGAAGTTATCCAGAGTATGTAGTAGCGCAGAAGTGCCGGCATTACTGAGCTTTTCTGTTAGGGATTCCCGGCCATCGCTTGGCGCAATTGTGACTTTGGACTTATAAAGCATGGGGCCAGTGTCGAGGCCAGCATCCATTTTCATGATAGTGACACCTGACTCTTTATCTCCAGCAAGTATGGCTCGCTCAATAGGCGCCGCACCGCGCCAGCGTGGTAATAAAGAGGCATGCACGTTGATACAGCCAAGCCGGGGAATATCGAGAATCTCCTGTGGCAAGATCAGACCATAAGCAACCACGATTAAGAGGTCGGGTGAAAACGCCGCCAGTTCTTGCTGTGCATCGGCTAGCTTGAGGGACTTTGGTTGCTTGATAATAAGACCGTTATCAAGAGCGACCTGTTTTACCAGGCTGGGCTGCAGTTTTTTGCCGCGGCCCGATGGCCGATCAGGTTGTGTATAGACGGCAACGATATTGTGTTTCGCAGCGATGAGCGCGGCAAGGTGCTCAGCCGCGAAGCTGGGTGTCCCCGCAAAACAGATTTTTAGAGGGGTCATGAAATCAGGCGGACTTCTTGTGTTCTTTTTCGAGTTTACTGCGAATACGTTGGCGCTTCAGAGCGCTGATGTAATCCACAAACAGTTTGCCATCCAGGTGGTCGATTTCATGCTGGATGCAGGTAGCCAGGATACCCTCTGCTTCGATCTCAAACTTTTCGCCTTTGCGGTCCTGTGCCTGCACTTTGATACCTTTCGGGCGTGAAACCGTTTCGTAAAACCCAGGAACTGACAGGCAGCCTTCGTCATATTCAGAAAGCTCATCCTCAATTATCTCAAAACTTGGATTGATGAAGACAAGAGGACTATCCTTGCTCTCTGAGACATCGATGACCAGCAAGCGTTTATGGACGTCAATCTGAGTCGCCGCAAGCCCAATACCTTGAGAGTTGTACATGGTCTCGAACATATCGTCGATCAAGACTTCCAGCTGCACGTCGAAAACGCTTACGGGACTGGCTACTTTGCGTAGCCTGGGATCTGGAAATTCCAATATGGGTAGCAGCGCCATAAGTCTTTATACGGGGTAATTCAACGGGATTAAACTGAGAGCAGTGTGAATTGCTTCTAGTTCTAATTATACCGTATTGCCACTAGGTGCAGAATTTAATTGATGAAAATACTATTTAACAGGCTCTTTAACAATCTGGCTCTGGGATTGGCTGTGCTGTTGTTTACCAGTCCAGTTTACGCCCAAACCAGCCTGTTAAAGAACGGCATGCCGGAACGCTATATTATGCAAGATAGCGACAACTTGTGAGACATAGCCGGCCAGTTCTTGAATGATCCTGAAAGATGGCCTGAGGTATGGCTACCGGACCCCTATCTGGACAACGCCGACTTTATCTATCCCGGAGACGAACTGCAGATCAGCTACGTCGACGGTGAGCCCAGGATACTGGTGCTGCGAGGGGATCGTGAAGTTGAGGAACTGGGGCCGGAAATGCGAGAGCAAGCGCTTTCCAGTGCGATTCCCGCCATTCCCCTGGAAGCGATCGAGAATAGCTTTACGCGCAACCGCATCGTCAGCCAGACCTTGCTGGAAGATGCCCCTTATATTGTAAGTAACATTGGTGATGCCCTCGCAATCGCCACCGGAGATGAAGTTCACGCCCGTGGCGAATGGCCTTCCGGGACGACCTTACTCGAAGTTTACCGCCCATTCCGTGAACATTATGATGACGATGATGATGGCATCCTGATTGGCATTGAAGTCGAATATGTCGACTTCGCCAGCATCGCCGCAGTGTAATCAGCCGAACTGCGCCGTCTATCGATTAACAACATTGCCAAGGAGATCCGGGTTGGTGACCGCTTACTAGTCCGGGAAGAGACGACAATTGGGGCGACAATTTTCCCGACCGAGCCTGCTTTAGACATAGAAGGCCGTATCGTCGCATTTCTGGGGAACTAGCAGATGGTTTCCCAGCTGGACACGGTGGTGATAAACCTCGGTGCTGGCGACAATTTAGCGATTGGTGATGTGCTGGCCATATCGAAAGAAGATTCCATGATGGTAGATGGAATGGAGCGGGACCGCATGAGTTTTCGTCAGCGCATGCGAGCACTGTTTAGTCGAGACCGGCTACAACTTCCTGGCGATGAGATTGGCACTCTGTTGGTCTATCGCACATTCGACTCAATGAGCTATGCCGTGGTGCTTAACAGCCTCTAGCCCATCGAAATCAATAGCAGGGTGCTCAGTCCATAGTTAGACCCTAAAAGACTTAAAACAACCCAAACAATTCATATTGTTCCAATGCTCAAGGATGATCAATGGAACCCACCGAAACTCTTGTGGCGCTAAGGCTCCTGATTAGCGGCATAGTCACCAACGCCAGGCTGGGGCGATTGCTTGCTGGCAGGCAATTGCGGGTCGCAGACTTGCCGTCGGTTTCCCATCAGTCGCTGCTAGATTCTGGTTTTAGCCGCGCGGGTGCCACAGAAATTCAGAGAATTGCCGCTGGGCAATGTGCCGAGCGGCTTTCCAATGCAGCGGTAGAAATTTTCGCCGCCACTCTCGACGAGGGCGCGAAACCCATTACTCTTGCCGACCCCGCCTATCCTGTTCTGCTCAAGCAGATTTATGACCCCCTGCTCTGCTTTTTGTTAAAGGTCGCGTCGAGCTGTTAGGCGAGTTTTGTGTGGCGATGGTGGGTAGCCGAAAAGCCAGCACCCGGGCCAAGCGCTTCACGCGCTGGCTAGCGGCAGAACTGGCAGGCCAGGGATTAACGGTCGTGAGCGGTCTGGCCAGGGGCGTTGACTGCAATGCGCACACCGATGCGTTGGAAACGGGCAATACCATTGCTGTTATTGGCACTGGTATTGACGTGTATTACCCGAAGGCAAACCGGGCGTTACAGCAACAGTTGGAGAATGAAGCGCCGGTCATCACCGAGTTTTTTCCTATCGCACCACCCCGTGCCGCCCAGTTTCCGCAACGAAATCGCCTCATTAGCGGTTTGAGCCTCGGCACGATTGTCGTGGAAGCAACCGTGCGGTCGGGCTCATTAATTACTGCGCGATTTGCGGCGGAACAGGGTCGCGAAGTCTTCGCTGTCCCGGGCCAGGTAGATAGAGAGCAGTCTCGCGGCGGTCACCAACTCCTTAGAGACGGGGCAACCCTGGTGGAATCTGCGGGTGATGTCATAGCGGGACTACCGATCAGCGGTCTGATGAAACTTCATGAATCGACGAGGCCTGCTGTCTCTCCCAAACTGTCTCAGCCGAACAATAGCGAATCGCCGCGTTTGAAAACTTACCACAAGACCTGATGAGAAGTGAAAACCTCACAGCCGGAGAACTCAATACGGTGCTGTTGAAACTGGAATTAGCGGGAAAAGTTGAAAACAGGGACGGGCGCATACATTTGCGCGATTGAGTAAGATCCCGGTTTCGATTCAATGGGCTACCTGCTTGATATCGCGAAACCGCCACTAAATTAGATCTAGATTAATACTGGCACGGGCATACTTCTCTAACTTAGACTTCCATTACAGTGCTGTGCCGACAGGCGAAAGAATAAATTAGGAAACTCAATATCGGACCATGAATGATCGCTCCGGTTCATGCTCTTGGGAGAATTAGAAAATTGAAGACTGAAAACATTGCCGCGGTCAGAGAATTTCTGCTGCAACTGCAGACCGATATCTGTTCGGGCATTGAAGACCTGGATGGCTCCGCAAACTTTATTACTGACCAGTGGGACCGGGAAGAGGGTGGCATGGGTATAACCCGTGTTATAAGCGATGGAGCGGTGATTGAAAAAGGCGGTGTTAACTTTTCTCATGTATTCGGCAAATCTATGCCCGCCTCGGCTACCGCGCAGAGACCGGAATTAGCGGGTCGCGCATTTCAGGCTATGGGGGTTTCACTGGTGATGCATCCAGAGAACCCTTATGTGCCCACGTCCCATGCAAATTTCCGACTGTTTGTAGCGGAAAAGGAAGGCGAGGAACCCGTATGGTGGTTTGGCGGCGGCTATGACCTGACCCCCTATTATGGTTTTGAAGAGGACTGTGTTCACTGGCACACCACAGCGAAAGAGGCCTGCGTAGGCTTTGGGGAAGGCTATTACAATAAGTTTAAAAACTGGTGTGATGATTATTTTCACCTAAAGCACCGCGACGAACCGAGAGGCGTCGGAGGTCTTTTCTTCGATGATTTTAACGAGATGGAGTTTGATGAGGCTTTTGCCTTTGTTCAAGCCATGGCTGGCAGCTATTTGAAAGCCTACAGCCCAATAGTAGAAAGACGAAAAAACCTGCCGTTCGGTGAGAAAGAAAGGGGTTTTCAAGAATATCGTCGCGGTCGATATGCGGAGTTCAATCTTGTTTACGATAGAGGTACAGTGTTTGGGCTACAGTCTGGCGTCGGTCGTATTGAATCGATTCTTATGTCACTGCCCCCGGTCGTTCGTTGGGTCTATGATTGGAAACCAGAGCCTGGTTCTGCCGAGGAAAAGCTCTACACTAATTTCCTGAAATCCCGCGAGTGGGTATAGTGATCAAACCCATTTCTCAATTGAGGTCATCATGACGCGTTATGCTGTTATGGGTGATCCCATCGCCCAAAGTAAGTCACCACAAATTCACTCGCAGTTTGCCAGCCTAACCAAGCAGGATGTGGCCTATGAAAAGCTGCGGGTAGACGCGCATGAATTTCCCGCTCGGGTAAAAGCCTTTTTCAACGGTGGCGGCGGTGGACTAAATGTGACGGTGCCGTATAAAGAGGCTGCATTCGCGCTCGCGGACACCGCAAGCCCGCGGGCGGCTCTGGCCAAAGCAGCTAACACGCTGGGCATGGACGTTGATGGTAAGCTGTGGGCCGACAATACCGACGGCATAGGTCTGGTGCGGGATTTGGAAAACAATAACCACTGCACTATAAAAGGTAAGAACATCCTGATCCTGGGAGCAGGCGGCGCGGCAAGAGGTGCCATGGCCGAGCTGATTCACCGACAGCCCGCATCTCTTACGATCATGAACCGAACGACTTCACGGGCAGACGCGCTGCGAGAGGATTTCAGTGGCGAGTTTGCAATCGAGGTGAGGGAGCTCAACCACCCCGATGAATTACTATTTGATCTGGTCATCAATGCCACAAGTATGGGGTTGCAGAATCAAACCCTGGAACTCTCCAGCGAATTATTTGCAGGAAATTTCACCGCTTATGACATGATGTATGGCGCCACCGATACTGCATTTATGCTGTGGGCGAAATCAAAAGAAGCCGGTTTGGTCCTGGATGGGCTTGGCATGCTGGTGGAGCAGGCCGCAGAGTCATTTGCATTATGGCGAGGGGTGAGGCCGCAGACACAGGATGTCATGTTAAAGCTGCGAAATGAGCTTTAAGTTCCAAGCTTTACCTGGGCTTTACGTGCTCAAAACCCAGCGAGCTGGCCATTGACCGCCTAAATTCCTCAAGGCTGGGCTCAGTGGATTTCTTGTTCACGGGTTCCAGGCAGACGTTTTTGGCAATCTCAAGAATAGGTTCAATTTAGTCATTGATGCCGGTTTTTTGGCTACGGTAACAAGCAGCACTGTTGCCTTGGCTTTCGCGCTGACAATTTCTGATTAAGGCTGGTAAATCCTGGTCAAGAAAAAAGGGGCTATAGTTAGACTATAGCCCCTTTTGTAAGTTTCGAAAAAACTAGTGAGCTTCTTCTTCATGATGGATATCGCTAGGCCCTAAAGCCACAGCATCGCGATCATGACCACGATAGTTGAAACGCGTTTCCTCGGTGTAAGCACCTTCAACTGCCATGAGACCAATCAACAGTAGCAGCACTACCGGCGGTCCTAAAATAGTCAGTACGAGAGCCATCCTTTCCCAGACCACGTGCATGAAGATGGCCACAATAAAACCAGCTTTCAATACCATGAATAGGAGGACCAGTGTCCAGCGTAGGGCACCCTGCACCTCGAAATAATCGACGGCGTATGAGAATGCACTGAGAACAAATAGCAGTCCCCAAATTTTGTAATAAATACCCAGAGGGTGTTGTTGTCCTTCAGCCGAAGCCATTGTCGTCCTCTCTTACAATAAGTAGAAAAATGCAAAGATAAATACCCAAACGAGGTCAACGAAGTGCCAGTACAGACCCGCGATCTCTACGATCTCAAAGCCCTTGTCATCGTAATATCCTCGCTTAACCCGCTGAGCGACCCAGAGTAGATAGATCACCCCGCCGGTTACGTGTAAACCATGGAATCCAGTCACCATAAAAAAGACGGAGCCAAACTGTGTCGCGCCGAATGGGTTTGTCCAAGGGCGCACGCCTTCAGCAATCAACTTGGACCACTCAAACGCCTGCATACTGACGAAGGTGGCGCCAAACGCTGCAGTGGCGCAGATCAGCCAGAACGTTTTGGTCTTGTCCCTGCGATAGCCGTAATTCACTGCCATTGCCATGGTGCCCGAGCTCGTAATGAGCACGAAGGTCATGATCGCAATGAGAATCAGGGGAATCGGTGCGCCGCCAAAAGACAGTGCAAAAATTTCACTCTGCGGAGGCCAGGGCTGGGTTGTCGTGACTCGAGCGTGCAAATATCCCACCAGAAAGCAGGAGAAGATAAATGTATCCGAGACCAAGAAAATCCACATCATGGCCTTGCCCCAAGGCACGTGATAAGCCTGTTTGTCGGCACTCCAGTCGTCTACGAAACCATCCATCCCGTCATGGCCGACCGCGCCAGCTGTTGCTGCTTCACTCATCTAGTTTTCCCTTAAGTACAGTTAAAGCGTATATCAATTCTTCTTATGTATTGGACAGAACCGCGAACATCACTATCCAAACCAGCAGCAAGAAGTGCCAGTAGACGGTGCAGAGTTCGATGCTGAGCTTGATGTCTTCAGGCTCGCCACCCGAAACCAGGCGGATCGCACTTTTGCTCCAAACCCACAGCCCACCGGCTAGATGCAGCGCGTGCAGGCCTGTCAGCAAGTAGTAGAAAGCATTAGCGGGATTCGAGCTTAAATATAAACCACCTGCTTGCAGGTGATTCCAGGTGACTAATTGGGCCACGATAAAAAGTATGGCAAGAACACCAGCGCCGAAAAACGACGTGTATAAGTTCTTACTATCGCCGCGAGCCACAATATTTCTTGCCCACTGAAAAAACGCACTGCTGGCTACCAATAATCCGGTGTTAAACCATAGCTGCGCTGGCTCAGACAGCGGCTCCCAGTCAGGCAGTTCCATGCGGATGTAATAGCTGACCATAAAGAGGGAAAATATAACGGTTGCGATGACGAGGAAAAACGTCAGCGCAACTCGTTCCGCTTCAGTGTCGAATGTTCCCTCGGGCTCCATTCCACCGATGACGCCCTTGCGTTCCCAGGGCTTTTCCGTAACTGTCTTTATCAGGCTCATACGTCTGCCAATGTCGAATCTTTGTCCGTATCAATGTGCTCATCGCTGGCAGCAGGCGTCACACTCTCAGGTGTGTTTTGAGGAATGAAATCCTCGGGTGCACCCGGCACGCTGTAGTCATAAGCCCAGCGGTAGACGGTAGGCAGTTCATCGCCCCAGTTACCGTGTTTCGGTGGCGTGTCAGGGGTTTGCCACTCTAGAGACGCTGCCCCCCAGGGGTTTGGATCAGCCTTCTTACCCCACTTCAAACTGCCAATTATGTTAATGAAGAACAGAATTTGAGCAGTTCCCACGATCAGCGCTGCGATGGTTATCGAGGAATTCAATTCCTGTGCAGATGCGGGGATGAAGTCTGTGCTTCCAAGCGCATAGTAACGACGGGGTACACCTAAAAATCCAAGATAGTGCATCGGTAGATAAATCGCGTAGGCACCCAAGAAAGTAATCCAAAAATGCGCTTTGGCCATTGTTTCGTTGTACATCCGTCCGCTGAGCTTTGGATACCAATGATAGATCGCTGCAAATAGCACCAAGATAGGTGAAACGCCCATGACCAGGTGGAAATGCGCTACAACGAAGTAAGTGTCGGATAACGGCAAATCGATTACGACGTTCCCGAGAAATAAACCGGTCAAGCCACCGTGAATGAAAGTGAAGATAAAGCCAATGGCGAAGTACATTGGCGCATTTAACCTGATATCACCTTCCCAAAGCGTCAGTAACCAGTTGTAGACCTTTAGAGCCGTCGGAACCGCAATGATGAGAGTTGTTGTCGCGAAGAAGAAACCAAAATAAGGGTTCATGCCACTCACATACATGTGGTGTGCCCAAACAATGAAACTTAAGCCGCCGATTGCGATAATCGCCCAAACCATCATGCGGTAACCGAAGATGTTCTTGCGCGCGTGCACGCTCAGCACATCTGAAACCAGTCCGAACGCAGGTAGCGCGACGATATAAACCTCAGGGTGCCCAAAGAACCAAAATAAATGCTGGAATAGAATCGGGCTACCACCCTCATAATCAAGAGGGCTTCCTGACTCGATAACGGCCGGCATAAAGAAGCTTGTACCCAGCAGGGTATCGAACATCATCATAATGCAAGCAACCAGGAGTGCCGGGAAAGCAAACAAACCCAGAACCGTTGCGACAAATATTCCCCATATAGTGAGGGGCATCCGCATCAGGGTCATGCCGCGACAGCGATACTGTAAAATCGTGACTACATAGTTGAGGCCGCCCATGGTAAAAGCCACGACGAAGACAGCAAGCGAAACCAGCATTAAAATGATGCCGGCGTCATGCCCTGGCGTACCTGCCATTGTGGTTTGCGGTGGGTAAAGTGTCCAACCGGCGCCTGTGGGACCACCGCCGACAAAGAAGCTGGCCATTAAAATGATCACAGAGATCAAAAATGTCCAGACTGACATCATGTTCAGGAAAGGAAAGACCATGTCCCTGGCGCCCAGCATGAGCGGAACCATGTAATTGCCAAAGCCTCCCAAGAACAGGGCAGTTAGAAAGTAAACCACCATGATCATGCCGTGCATGGTCACCGCTTGGTAATAAAAATTCGGGTCCACAAAATCGACTGATTCAGGAAACCCCAGCTGCAATCGGAACAGAAGGGAGAGGACCAAGCCGACGATCCCTGTCAGTACTGCGAGGCCACCATACTGAATGGCAATTACTTTGTGATCTTGGCTCCAAACGTATTTTTCGACCCAGCTATGAGGATGATGCATCTCCATTTCTTGGTCTTGGTCAGCTAATGGTACGTAGGCCATTGTTTACTCCTAAACGATATACTTTTGCCTTATGGCACTAATTTCAAAATCTCTGATTACTTCTTGGGCTAGCGCAATGTGTTGATGTAGGCAGCCACGTCTTCGATCTCGTCCAGGTCCCCCATGGCTGTTGCCATTTGAACCATTTGTTCGCCGTAGTCATCATCGGCATGCAAGCCGCGGATTCCAGCGCGGAAGTTGCTTATCTGGGTGACGAAGTACCAATCGCTCATGCCCGCGAGCTTTGGAGCGTCCGTATACCAGACGCCAGCTCCATTATCCAAATGGCAAGCAGCGCAGTTTCGATCGTAAATATCGTAGCCATTCGCTATGTCGCCTGAGATGGTCGTGGGTGCCGGATTATCCGGGAAAGTTGCAATGTAAGCCGAGATGTTTCGAACGGCTTCGTCCGTTGTCAGCATGCTGGCAAAAGCGGTCATCTGCGCCCCGTTAGTATCACCGTCGCCACCTCGCGCGCCTTGCTTGAAATGGTTCAATTGTCTCTCGATGTACCAGGGTTGCTGGCCGGCGATCTTGGGTGCGTTTAACGCCTGATTGCCTTCTCCATTAGCGCCGTGGCAGGCGGCGCAAGCGGCATACTGAGCTTGGCCGGCTGCGATGTCGGGCCCAGCAGCATTCTGTGTCTCGGCAAATGTTGGCTGAGATGCGAGCCATGAGTCGAACGCCGCCTGTGATTCAACTGTTACAGAGCCGCGCATGACGAAGTGGCCAATACCACATAACTCCTCACACATGATGTCGTAGGTTCCCTCTTTGGTTGGGTCAAACCAGAGGTAGGAAACCAGACCCGGCACTAGGTCCATCTTCACGCGGAACTGAGGAACTGTGTAGTTGTGTAATACGTCGTTTGAGCGCAGCAGCGCTTTCACAGGTTGATTCACTGCCAGATGCATATCAGGGTCATTAACGACGACATCATCCATGCCGTTGGGGTCTTCGGGATTGACGCCGAAGGGGTTAGATTCGGAGACAAACCCGGTATCGGCGGTGCCCAGAATACCGTCGGCGCCCGGATAGCGGAACTGCCACTGCCACTGCTGGCCGAGCACCTCATATTCAAGCGCATTGTCTGGTGGGGTGACGAACGTCGCCCAGACGAAAAGGCCCGGCGCCAGCATCGCAACGACCCCGACTGTAGTAAAAACAGACAGCCACGCCTCTAATTTGGTGTTTTCAGGCTCATAAACGGCCTTGTGGCCTGGCTTCTTCCGGAACTTCCAGATGCAATACGCTAGGAACACGTTGCAAGCGACAAACACGAAACCAGTAACCCAAAAAGTCACATTAATGGTGAAATCGATAGAACCCCAATCGGTAGCAATATCGGTGAACCACCAGGGGCTCGCGAAATGAAAAATGATCGATCCGACGACCAGAAGAAAGATGACGACCGCTAAAGTCATAAACCGAATTTCCTTCTAAAAAAATTAATCCTGCTCCCAACATAGCGCCCACTGATGAATACACCGGTGGATCTCGAGCCAGAGGCAGGGTCTACTTGTTTTCTTAATAACGCCACTCGAAAACGTTTTGCAATTTCCACGAGCAAGCTTCAAGCAAGCCCAATCATTGACTAAATTTCCCGAGCTTTCATCCTAATTATTATTGTTTTCTGGATGGGGTAATTGCCTCACTAAGCTCTTCTCAATCAAGCCCTGAAAGCTTTGAAAAGTTTAGCAAAATGACACACCTCACGCGGGACAAAATGCTATAGAAAATTGCCTTTTCTCGCAAGTGATTATAGCCAAGAAAGCGGGTAATCATGCGGAAAAACTGGCAGTTATGACAGGAAACTGTCAGCTTCAATTTATAATGAAGAAATTCACTAACAATCGTTTAGAAAATCTGTGAAAATCCGTTCCGCTGTCGAGAAGCGAGCTTAAATGAAGAGCGAGAAATGGGTAGAATCCTGCTTCGCTGCTAAGTGCGACTTGGCAATGCGACAGCAAATCGAAAAGTAGTCGTTTGGACGGACCACGCCTC
>MDSV01243386.1_pt1 | contig 24422 bp, 22 predicted proteins | sample 810851 | NCBI WGS metagenome assembly MDSV01 (sample SAMN05326640, study PRJNA326480) | marine metagenome | isolation source: seawater | place: Atlantic Ocean: North East | collected 2012 | reverse complement strand
CCTCCTTGTGTATGAAAAAGAGCTCCAACACATTTCGCTACATACCAAGGTGGACCATTTAGGGGTGAGTCGATGGAAAAGTCTCTTCCATAAGGGTCTTTTAATTTTCCCCTTTGCATTTTAATTATATTATCTAAGGTTTCTTTAAGATTATTAAGAGGTATTTGGGTTTTTTTAGATAGTTCTTCCGTTGAATTTGCTTTAATAATTGCACCATTTTCAATTGCATCTCTGTGTTCTTGATATTTCATTGAGAAATCATGGATTGATTCGTCAAATATAAACCAGACAAAACCATTAGGTTGAGCAGTTACTTTTCTTCCCATACCAGAAATATCTATCGTTTCATTTGTAAATCTTTTTCCATCGGAATTTAAAATTATTCCTCCCCTCAAAATAGTATTATAATGGATTAATATTCTAGATGGGTCAGATAAAGCACCAAGACCTTGAAATGCTGACATATCCTCTATTGCCGCACCAAGCTCAATGCCCCAAGCAATTCCTGCACCATCATTTCCTTCATGCCCATGGTAAATAGCTCCAGACATTTCAGGAATATATTTCTTTATCATATTTGGGTTTGCTCCAAAACCACTTGTCGCTAGAATTAAAGAATCACAACCAACAAATTCAAATGAATTATCTGGCCTTTTATATTTTACTCCAACAATGAAGTCTTCTTTGTCTTTATATAATTCAACAACTTGGGCATTAGTTAAAATATCTACTCCACAATTGTTGCACGCGTTTGTTAGAAACGTCATTAGTTCAATACCGGTTTTTGTTGGAGTGCAATGAATTCTGGGCCTAGAATGACCCAATTTTGCCCCCCAGTCAGGGTCTAACTCTAGAGGAATTTTAAATTTTTTTGTTAACCAATCAACTGTTTCTCCTGATTTTTTAGCAAAAGCTTTTGCTAATAATTTATTAGTCTTGCCCTTTGTTAATCTTATTATATCTTCTGCGAAAATATCACCTGAATCTTCTATACCAAATTTTTTTTGGCTTATTGTCCCTGCAGCAGCAATATTTCCTTGTGACATTGATGTTGTCCCACGAGGTTCATTGTCTCTTTCCAAAACTAAAACATCAACTCCGTTATCTTTTGCTGAGAGTGCTGCTGTCAAACCTGCTGCACCTGCACCAATTATTACTACTGGATATGAAATTTCAAATCGTTCATTACTTATAAGTTTAACTGCCATATTTTTTAATTTTCTTTGAAGCTTCAGTACCTGCTATTTTTCCAAATACAATTGCTGATAATAATCCATTCCCTGATAAATATCCCCATCTTGAGGGTCCTGATAAACCTCTAGCTGCGCCACCTCCGGCAAATAAGTTTGGAAATGGTTTTCCTTGATTATCTAAAACTTCAGCTTTCTTATTAATATTCAGTCCGCCTTGAGTATGGAATAAAGCTCCAGTAACCTTTGCAAAGTAGTATGGCTTAATCATTGGCTGAACCTTTGACCAATTTCTTTTAAAATTATCTGTTATATTATTTATTTTATAATACTCTATATCTTCGAATGTTTTTTTAAGATTATCAAGGGGCATTTTGGTGGCTTCAGAAATTTCTTGAACACTTGTAGCGGTTTTATGTGCCCCTGTTTCAATACCATTTCTGTAATCAGTGAAATCTAAACCCATTTTATGAGTTCTAGAGTCCCATATTTGCCATACATACGAGTTTTTTTGAGAAATCACATCAACAGCTTGTTCAGAATAGCCTCTTACTTCATTAACAAAACGATTCCCAGATATATTTACTTGAAAACCACCCTCTGTCATTAATCCCCAAAAAAGTAGAGTGCCATGAGGATGAGTTACAGCCCCATGGCCTTGATAGCTTCCCATATCTAATACACTTGCTCCAATTTCTAAACCCCATTTTATTGCATCACCTTTATTTCCGTAATGGCCAAAATATAAAGCATCTGACATTTCAGGTATATACTTTTTAACCATTGATTTATTACCCCCAAACCCATTGCAAGCAAGTATTAATGATTTACACCCAACTGTTTCTATTGCCCCATTTGGTCTAGTAATTTCAACCCCTGTTATATTTCTTGAATTATCAATAAAAATATTTGTTGCCGTAGAAGAGGTCAAAATATCAATATCTCTATTTTTTGCTGATTCTAGAAGTGAACTCATAAGTTCTTTACCTGTTCTATTTGGAGAACCATGCATTCGATATTTGGAATGTCCAGGATAATAAAAGTTAGTAATTAAGTTAAGGGGGACCTTGTTTTCTTCAATTAACCAGTCTACCGTCGGACCGGATTTTTCAGCAACAAATTCTGCAATTTCATTATCATTTCTTTTTTTTGCTTTATTAATTATATCTTTAGCAAAAATTTTTGGTGAGTCATTTATTCCATTTGTTTTTTGGAGTTTTGATCCAGCCGCGGGTATCAGACAAGTCGATAAAGATGTAGATCCTGATGGCTCCTTATCCCTCTCCAAAACAATAGACCTAATACCATTATCTTTTGCAGAAATTGCAGCGCATAATCCACATGCTCCTGCTCCAATAATCACTAAAGGTATTTCAAAATCAAATTTTAAATTTCCATTATCTATTATCATTTTATTACAGTGCTGGGCTAATTATAATTATTTTAATTGATATGAATTGATTATATTTATTTTAATTTTTTTCATTTCTTCCGATGCAATCATTGAGGATTCATTGGATAGTCCTTTGCAAACATCTAAAATAACATAGGTGTCATATCCTAAATTCTTTGCGTCTAAGGCGGAATATTTCACACATACATCAAGGGCTAAACCAATCAAAAATACTCTCTTAATTTTTTTTTCTTTTAAATACCCATTAAGACCAGTAGAAGTTTTTTTGTCATTTTCAAAAAAAGCAGAGTAAGAGTCAATGTTTTTATTAAACCCTTTTCTGATTATGATATTAGCACAATCAGTGTTAAGCTTTTCATGAAAATCTGATCCGAAAGTGTTTTGAATACAATGATCAGGCCATAAAATTTGCTTACCATAACTCAAATTAATTGTTTCAAAGGGGGCATTATTTTTATGTTGTAAAGCAAAAGAAATATGGTTTTTAGGATGCCAATCTTGTGTGAGTATTACATTAGAAAAATTGTTTGAAATTTTATTTGATTTTTCTATTATTTCATTTGCGTTTGGAACTTCAAGGCTTCCACCATTACAAAAGTCATTTTGTATGTCAATTATAATTAGGGCATCATCAAAATTTATTGGAATTTCTCTCATAATTTTTTATATTACAGTATAAAATTATATTGAGCTATAATAATATTAATCTTGTTACAATTTATTTTTTACATATATAATCAGCAAAATGAAAAATATTTTACCTATTACTCACTCTATAATCGATTCCCAGGCTTTAGCTAATTTAATCTCAGAAAATTGGAATTTGCCAGAACCTATACATTGCGAACTTTTAACAAGAGGAATGAATGATGTATATATGATTAAAGATGGAAAAAATAACAAATGGGCCTGTAGAGTTTGGCGTTCAGGTTTTAGATCTAAAAATGAAATTAAATTTGAAACAGATTTACTCCACTATTTATTTTGCAATCACTATCAAGTTCCAAATCCTATTTTTACAAAAGATAAATTATTATTCATTCCGATTTTAGCCCCTGAAGGGGTTAGATTTTTTTCTATTTTTTCTTGGGTAAACGGAGAAAATTTTGGCAAAGACCCTTCAACAAAGCATGCTTCAGCCTTAGGTGTAAAAATTGCTGAATTACATAAATTACTAAAAAAATTCAAACCTGAAACAGATAGAACAATTGATATGTCGGCTAAATTAGCTAAAGAGTCAATCAATTTACTAAGGATGGTTACTTTTGAAAAAGATCATTTGTCTTGGTATGATGAAGCAATAAATATTTTAATTAATAAAATAAATACTACTGATTATAAAAATATTGATTCTGGTATTATTCATGGAGACTTTCATTTATACAATGCATTCATTGATAATAATAATAATATAACAATTATGGATTATGATAATTGTGGTTTTTACTACTTTATATATGATTTATGCAGTTTTATTTGGTCTAATGATTATCTTGGTGTTGATAAAAAAATTAATCAATTTTTTTTGGAAGGTTATAATTCAATTAAAAGTATTGGAAGGAAAGAGCAGTCCTTAATGAATCTATTTTATACGATTAAAGAGATGTCTTTTCTTACCGGCTTTGCTACAAACGTAAATTATGTTGGTCATACACCTTTTTTGAATCCAGATCTTGAGTGGTTTTTAAAAAAAACTAAAACTAATTTTGAAAAATCCGGCATTATTTGATTATGGATTCATCTGTTAAAGGTAATTTCAAGTGGAGGTATCTTTTAGGAGTATGGCTAATCTATTTTGCTTTTGGGGTAATGATGGTTTCAATGGCTCCTTTAGTTTCAGTTATTACTAATGACCTAAAAATAAGCTCAACTAAAATGGGTTCAATATTAGGTGCTTGGCCATTAGTATATATTTTTATGGCTATACCCTGTGGTGCGTTTATTGACCGTTTTGGTTTAAAAAAGTCACTTTTTTTAGCGGCACTGATTATGAGTTTTTCAGGTTTGTTTAGATCAATATCTCATGATCATATTTCAATGTTTTTATCAGTTGCAATTTTTGGAATAGGAGGACCGTTGATTTCTATAGGTGCTCCTAAGTTAATTTCAAATTATTTTGTTAATAAAAATCGTGGTTTAGCAATGGGAATATATATCACAGGTCCCGCCTTGGGAAGTATTATTGCTTTAACAACAACTAACAGTTTATTTATGCCAATTTTTGAGAACAATTGGCGGAGTGTTATATTGTTTTTTTCATTTTTTGTATTTTTAACTAGTCTAATTTGGCTTTATCTTTCTAAAACAATGATTTTTGAAAATTCAAAAAAATCAAAATTTAGCTTATTCGCACAATTAATAATTTATTTAGATCTAATCAAAATAAGAAATGTACAAATTCTACTGGTTATGAGTGTAGGTATATTTTTTTACAGTCATGGTTTAAGTAATTGGCTTCCAGAAATATTAAGGTTAAAAAATATGACCTTAACTCAGGCTGGTTATTGGGCGGCTCTGCCCACTGTTGCGGGTATTATAGGTTCATTGACTATACCGAGACTAGCTAATAGGAAAAGAAGAATCTTTATTTTTGCTTTATTGGTTTTCTTTGCTATGGCAGCAACAATATTATTAATATTTGATACAAACCCTATTTTGTCTATTGGCCTAATTTTTCAAGGCCTTTCTAGAGGAACTTTGATGACAATAGCCATTTTAATTCTAATGGAGTCTCCTGGGGTTCCGGCAAAATATATGGGTGCAGCGGGTGGTTTATTTTTTACTTTTGCCGAAGTAGGAGGTGTCCTTGGTCCATTTATTATGGGTATAATCTATGATAAAACTGAAGATTTTATGTTGGGGTTAAACCTTATGACAATTATTATTTTTATTTTGATGTTACTTTTAGTATATTTGAGTCATATTAATAAAAATATTTCTAAAAATATGAATTGATTTATGCCTACTAATAAAACTCTACCTGTTGCTCACTCTACTATTAACGCTGATAACTTAGGTGATTTGTTGATAGAAAGTTTTGATATAGGAAGAAGCCTTGTTTGTGAATTGTTACATAGAGGTATGAATGACTTTTATTTGGTGAGAACCAAGAAAAAAAATTATGTTTGTCAGGTTTGGAGACCAGGAATTAAAACAATAAATATGCTCGATCGTCAGATGGATTTTTTAAAATATCTTTATGAAGGTGGAGTTAAGGTTCCATTACCTATTAAGACCACTTCGAATGATTGGACTTTCTCTTTTGAAAGCCATAATGGTATAAGGCACGCCTGTGTGTTTGACTTTGTAAAAGGTAAAGTTTTTTCCAAAGATCCACGAGTGCTTGTTTCTAAAGAAATGGGAAATATATTTGGAAAAATACATAACTTGTCAGAAAAATTTAAATTAAAAAAAAATGATAAAAGAATTAATAGAGAGGTTAATATATTATCTGGTTTTTCAGCATTAGAAAAAATTTTAATGCATAGAAATGATGATTTAGTATTTTATAAGAGACTATCATTAGATTTAGAAAATATATATCGTGATGCATATATTGATAAAGATCTAAAATTGGGGATGACTCACGGAGATTTTCATATACATAATGCTTTTGTAAGAAGTGACAAAGACATTACAATTATGGATTTTGATGGTTGCGGTATTGATTTTTTTGCACAGGAACTTATGAGCTATAAATGGTCAATTGAAAAAAATTCACTATCTATGAGTTTATGGGATAATTTTTTGATAGGTTATGATGAGGTACGGACTATCTCAAAAAAAGAATTAGACTACTTCCCTGTTTTTCTTATTGGTAAAGAGTTGAGTTATTTATGCGGGTTTGCAAATGCTATTAATGCTATAGGTCATGTTTCTTTCCATTTTCCTGGTTTATCATGGTTTGCAAAGTCTCTGCGTAATCACGCTAAAATAGCTAATTTAATTTGATTCCATGAAAAAATATAAAGTATTGATCGGTCCAAAATTAACTAATGATACTAAAGCAGCAATTAATAATGTTTTAGAAGATATTGCTGATATTTATTATCTTGAATCAGTTCCAAAAAATGAAAGATTGTTTTTAATAAAAAAAACTCATGCTTTGATTCTTACAAGACCAAAAAAAGAGCTTACGAAAGAAGAAATAGAATGTCTGGAAGGAAAATTTATTCAGTCTTTTATATCGGGAGTAGACTCTTTTCCTCTTGAGGAATTTCCCAAAGATCTTACTATTGCTCATAACGGTGGAGCTTTTGCAAGCCCAATTTCAGAGTATATTGTAGGAGTAGTTATCAATTCCTTAAGGGAAATAAGTGATAAATATTTAAAATTAAAAAATGGAAATTGGGATCAATTTTCTGAAACTAGGTCACTTGATGGTTTAGTTTGTGGAATAGTAGGTTACGGAGGTATAGGAAAAAAAACCGCATATTTATTAAAAAAATTTGGAATGAGAATAATGGCTATAAATAGAAGCGGCTATACTGATGATCAAATTGATTTTATAGGGAATTTGTCAAACATAGATGAGCTTCTTAAAAAATCAGATGTTATTGTTTTATCTATAAGTTTAAATAATTTGACTAAAAATTTAATTGATGAAAAGAAAATTAAATTATTAAAAAGAGACTCAATAATCATAAATGTTTCAAGAGGTGATGTAATTCAACAAAAAGCATTATATGATTGGTTGAAATCAAATGCTAAAGCTAAAGCATGCATCGATGCATGGTGGAGAGAGCCAGTTACTCATGGTGATTTCAGGCTTGAGTATCCTTTTTTTGATCTGCCAAATTTTTTTGGTTCCCCTCATAACTCCGCTATAACGCAAGGAGCATTTAAGGAAGCTGGGTATTCAGCAGCTAAAAATGTTAGATCTTATCTAAAAAAAGAGAAAGTTAAAAGAATAATTACTTCAGTCGATCATTGAAAAATTATATTTATACCTTTATTAATAGGATTATTATTAAAAATTATCCTATTTGGTTTGATTGAGTGATGAAAAAAATTACAAGTAAAAATTCATGTAAATATTCACATAGACAAAATTTGTCTTTATTGATGAATGACGCTAAAAAGATAAGAAATGAATATTATGGAAAAAGTATTACTTTTTCTCGAAAAGTTTTTGTGCCGTTAACAAATATTTGTCGAAATCAATGTGGATATTGCACATTTGTACAAGAGCCAAATTCACCTAATGCTAAAATACTTTCTCCAAAAGAAGTTCTAAAAATTGCTTTTGATGGTCAAAGGAATGGTTGTAAAGAAGTTTTATTTAGTTTAGGTGAAAAACCAGAGTTGAAGCATCCCAATGTAAAAAATAAATTGGAGTTATTAGGTCATGACAACATTGTCGATTACTTAGTTGAAATGTGTGAATTAGTGATCAATGAAACAGATCTACTACCTCATACAAATATCGGAACGTTAAGTCGTGATGAAATAGAAAAACTTAAACCTGTAACAGCTTCCATGGGTATGATGCTAGAAACAACTAGTAAAAAACTCTTTCATAAGGGTGGAGCGCATTATAAATGTCCTGATAAAGTTCCTTCAGCAAGATTAAAAACAATTCAGATTGCAGGTGAAATGAAAGTTCCTTTCACCACAGGTATTTTAATTGGAATAGGGGAAACATGGGATGATAGAATTGAATCACTAATAGCTATAAATGATATGTATAAAAAATATGGTCATATTCAAGAGGTAATTATTCAGAATTTTAAAGCTAAAAGGGAAATACCAATGGCCAATTCTCCTGAACCTAGCATAGAAGATATGTTGAAAACAATTGCACTAGCAAGAGTAATTCTGAACCCTAAAATAAGCATTCAAGCTCCCCCTAATTTAAGTGAGACCTATTTGGATTACCTTGAGGCAGGTATAAATGATTGGGGAGGGATCTCACCTGTAACTAAAGATCACATTAATCCTGAAAGAGAATGGCCTCAAATTGATTTTTTAAAACAATCACTGAAAAATATTGGTTATAGTTTGTCTGAAAGACTGACTGTTTACCCTAAATTTCAAAGTTTTGAAAAACAATTTGTTTCAAAAAAAATATCAAATAAAATCAATATGGTTTCAAGAAGAGATGGTCTTGCCTTAAATCAAGTTTTTAAGGAATTAATATGAAGAAAAGTTTTTCAGAAATTATAGGAAAAAAAAATATTAATAACCTGAGTGCTGATTTTATAAAAATCCTTGAAAAAGTAATTCAGGGTGAAGAAATCACAAAAACTGATTCTATTAAATTATTTGAAGCAGAAGGTAATAGTTTCCATGCGCTCCTTAATGTATCAAATTTTTTAAGAGACTTAGCTGTAGGCAATAATGTAACTTTTGTCATAAATAGGAATATAAATTTCACAAATGTTTGTTACATGGGTTGTAAGTTCTGTAATTTTGCAAAAAAAATGGAAGATAAAGATTCTGAATGGCTTAGTATTGAAGAAATCATAAGAAGAGCAAAAGAGGCAACAAGCAAAGGGGCAACAGAAGTTTGTATTCAAGGTGGATTACACCCAAAAATGCCTGGAAATTTTTATAGAGAAATTATTTTAAATTTAAAAAAAGAATTACCTTTAATTCATATTCATGCATTTTCACCATTCGAAATATGGTATGGAGCTTCAAAGACTAAATTGAGTTATGATGACTTTTTAACTGATCTTAAGGAATGTGGGCTTGGGTCACTTCCTGGAACAGCTGCTGAAATTTTAGATAAAAGAGTCCGAAACATATTAACAAAAAATAAATTAAGTTCTGATGAATGGATTAAAATTATCAAAACAGCACATAAGATTGGATTAAGAACAACATCTACAATTATGTATGGTCATGTAGATAGTTCAGAAGATTGGGTAAATCATTTATTTACAATCAAAGAAATACAAAAAGAAACTAATGGATTTACTGAATTTGTTCCCTTGAGTTTTATATATAAGGACTCTCCTTTATTTAAAATGAAAGAATTTAATGTAAGGGCAGGCCCTACAAATATGGAAGTCACAAAAATGCATGCTATTTCTAGAGTGATTCTGAATAAGTATATAGAAAATATTCAAGTTTCTTGGACAAAATTAGGACCATTTAAAGCATTAGATATGCTTGACTATGGTGTAAATGATTTAGGTGGCACTCTAATGAATGAGAGTATTTCAAGAGCAGCTGGTTCAAATCATGGCCAAGAAATTACTCCTTATGAGATGGTTAAAATGATTAAATCAAAAAATAAAGTTCCAATTCAAAGAGATACTTTATACAATACTTTGAAAGTTTTTGAAAATTGTGAGCCTGAAATCTCTTCTCCTTTAGTTAGAAGAAGTCCTCACAATCCTTTAGGGTTTATTAACTAAAATATATCCATGGTAGTAACATGAAAAAAAAGAAAACTAAAGTTGCTCTTTTTTCTGGTGGTGTTGGAGGAGCAAAGATGGCGGAATCTATTTCTTTCTTGCCTGATACTTCTCTGAAGATATTGAGTAATGTTGCTGATGACGACTATTTTCATGGTCTTTACGTTTCTCCTGATATTGATACTCTAGTTTACACGTTATCTGGAAAAGTTAATAAAAAGTCAGGTTGGGGTGTCAAGAACGATAGTTTTAAGGCATTAGAAACTCTTCAGAATCTTGGGAATCAATCATGGATGAATTTGGGGGATTATGACCTAGGTTTACACATATTTAGAACTAATCTTTTAAATAAGGGGTATAATTTATCAGAGATAACTAGCAAAATTGTCCAAAAATTTAATATTATGCAAGAAATTATCGTACCTACTAATGATCCAGTAAGAACCAGAATCTTGTCAGAAAAAGGTTGGCTATCTTTTCAAGAGTTTTTTGTAAGGGAACGTTGTAAAACAAAAATATTTCAGATTAAGTTTCAAGGTATTAATAAGGCTCGTGTAACAAATGATACTATTAAAACTATTAATGAAGCTGATTTAATTCTATTTGGTCCATCGAATCCCATAGTTAGTATAAATCCAATATTGCGAATCAAAAACATAAAAAAAACTGTTTTAAATAGTAAATCAATTAAGGTTGCTGTGAGTCCAATAGTATCAGGAAAAGCAATTAAAGGTCCTGCAAAAGAAATGCTTATTTCAGAGGGTTTTGAAGGTACTGTTTATGGGGTGGCTAAGTTTTACAAAGATTTAATTGATGTTATTATTATTGATAATTCTGATTATAAATATGCAAAAGAAATAGAAAAACTCAATATTAAAGTTATATGCTATGATATTGTATTAAATAGTAAAAATAAAAAATTAAAACTTGCTAAAAAGATAATAGATCTTGTGTGAAATTTTTTGGAAAAATGAAAAATAAAGATTGTTTGATTGTTGTTCCTATGAAAAGCTTAGATGAATCAAAGTCTAGGCTAGAAAAATATATTCCAAGAGAAATTATAAATAAAATTGTTTTAAAATTGTTTTTAAATACAATAACTATCATTCAAAAAACTACTAATTCCATTGAAAAAAATTACAAATTGGCAGTTGTTACAAAAAGTAATGAAATAGTTAATTTAATAAAAAAAAAGAATTTAACTATTATTGATGACACTTCAGCTTCTTTTTTATCTGATTCAATTCGAATATCTAGTATTTGGGCAAAAAATAATGGATTTTCTAGTATATGTATAATTCCTGCAGACATTGCTAACCCTGATTTATCTGATTTAATAACTTTATTTTCATATCCTAAAAAAAATAGGTCTGCAGTTATATGTCCTTCATATGACTTGGGAACAAATGCAATGATTATATCTCCGCCAAACTCTATAAGTTATGACTATGGTAAAAATTCTTTTTTGAAGCATCTTGAATCCGCAAATAATGCAGGATTAAACCCTGTTATATTAAATTTAAAAAGCTTAAAATATGATATTGATAACTTTAATGATTTGAAAAACTTATTTAAAACTCAACCTAACTTTATAGAGAATTATAAACATGACTAATTCATTAAGAATTGAGGGTATTGAGGGAATTCCAAATATCCAAAAAGGAGATCAATTAGATAAAATAATATATAGTTCTATTAAAAATTCCTCTCAAACAATAGGTGATGGGGATATATTTTGTATAGCCCAAAAAATTATATCTAAATCAGAAGGATGTATTATTGATTTAAAAAAAATAACTCCTTCTAAAGAAGCTCTAAATTATGCAAAAAAACTTAATAAAGACCCCAGAAAAGTCCAAGTAATTCTTGATCAGAGTCAATGCATTATTAGATCGTTTAGGCATAAAAATAGTAATGAAGGGGTTATGATTTGTGAACATAATCTCGGTTTTATTTCTGCTAATGCTGGTGTGGATGAATCTAACATTGACGGTGAAGATAAAGTTATAACACTTCCTCTAAATCCTGACAAAAGTGCAAATTTATTGCAAAAGAAATTACAAAAATTATTTAATTCTAAAATTGGTATTGTAATTACAGATACTTTTGGTAGACCTTGGAGAATTGGTCAAGTTAACGTCGCTATTGGTTTGTCTGGTATTCCGGCAACTATAAAAGAGAAAGGAAATCTTGACAGTTTTGGAAAAAAAATTAATGTTACTGAACCGGCTTTTGCTGATGAAATAGCTGCTGCTTCTGGTTTATTAATGAAAAAATCAAAAAAGAGTCCAATTATATTGTTTCAAGGGCTTCACTGGGAAATGAAAAATAGTGTAGCCTCTGACCTTTTGAGAATAAAGAATGAGGATATGTTTAGATGATTATTACAATTATTGGTGGAACCGGCCCCCAAGGTCAAGGATTAGCTAAAAGATTCGCTAGAGCAGGGTTTGAAATAATTTTGGGTTCTAGAAATAAAGAAAATGCTTCAAAAATAGCAAAACAATTATCTGAAGAATTTTCTTCAGAAAATGTAAATATAAGTGGGTATGAAAACAAAGAGGCTATAAATAAATCAAATGAATTTATAATCTTTTCAGTTCCTTGGTCTGGTCATAATCATTTACTAAACGAAATTAAACACTTATTAAAAGGAAAAATACTTATAGATATAGTTGTGCCATTAAGCGAAAATGACCCAAAAAAAGTTGATATGCCACCAGAGGGATCAGCAACTGAAGCAGCTCAAGCTTTGGTAGGAGGTGAAGTACCAGTTATTGGTGCTTTACACAATGTATCAGCTGCTGTACTAAATAATTTGGATTGGGATATAAATTGCGATATCCTGGTTTGTGGAAATGATTTGGAGTCACGAATGAAAGTTATAGATTTAATAAGTAAATTAAATGTCACGGCTTATAACGTAGGTGATGCTAAATCAGCAAGGTGTGTGGAGGCCTTAACTCCTATTTTAATTAGGTTAAATATTTCTAAAAAGGTTCCTTTTAAACACGCTGGAGTTAAAATTTTAGCACCTGATCACAATTAATATATAAAAAAATTATGGAGATTAATTATGGAATTTGCAATTTGTTTTAAAGGAGATGTTGATCATAATAGAGCAAAGGCTTTAGTTCGTCAGGCAGAAAATGCAGGCTTTACATATTGTTGGTTTTATGATTCACATATTTTGTGGCGTGAAAGTTTTATTGCAATGGCAATGTGCATGGAACATACAGAAAAAATGCGTTTTGGTCCATGTGTAACAAATCCAAATACTCGTGATTGGTCACATGCAGCCTCCTTATTTGCTTCTTTAGCAAAACAATCTAATGGTCGTTTTGATATTGGTTTAGGCAGAGGTGATAGTGCAGTTCGTGTAATGGGAAAAAAACCAGCCACTCTCGCAAAATGTGAAGAGTTCATATCTGTCGTTAAAGATTTAGTTAAGGGGCAAGAGGCACAATACGGTGATTGTCCTAATCCAGTAACTTTTCCCTGGGCAACTAATTATGATCTACCTATTTGGTTTGCTGCTTATGGTCCAAAGGCTCTTTCTACTGCAGGAAGAGTTGCAGATGGTTTAATTCTTCAGATTGCCGAACCAACTATAGTAAAATGGTTGACTGATAGTGCAATTAAAGCAGGAAATGAAGCAGGAAGGGATATGTCAAATTTTAAAGTTATGTCTGCTGCCCCTGCGCACACGGGTTCATTAAATAAAACAATCGAAGCAGTAAAATGGTTCCCTGCTATGGTTGGAAATCATATTGCTGATATAGTAGAAAAATATGGTTCTGATACAGACCAGATTCCAGTCAGTTTGAGAGATTATATTAAAAATAGGAAAGGGTACGATTACTCCAAACATGGAAAAAGCGATAATCCTTATCTAGATTTTATAACTGACGATGTGATTAAAAGTTTTTGTGTATTAGGTGATGCTGAAGAACATATTGAAAAATTAAACAAACTTGAACAGGCAGGGGTAACTCAATTTAATATTTACCTAGATAACGGTGATGAAGAAAAAATAATTGCTGATTATGGTAATAAAATAATTCCAAGGTTTTAATATTTTTTTAATTATTATTGGTTTCAAACATTTTCAATATTAATTTTGGAACGGAGTTAGCTATAGATAAACCCTGAGTAGCTAGTTCTTGTTGTATTTGCAAAGCCTGTAATTTAGCGCTTTCTTCGGCTAAATCAGTGTTTACTATTTTACCAATACCCTCGTCAAAAACATTTATTAGTGACGATGTAAAATCAGATTGTATTTCTATACCTCTTGCTGAAGAACTTAGTGCGGCAACCCTATCAGCAGCAACTGTAATTGCTGTATTAATATTTGTTAAAGCTGTTGCTGCACTTGCGCTTGTTAAAACTGAAATTGAATTAACCCCTAATGCGGTTAAATCAAGAATTTGTGCTGAAACCTGGATTACCGAGCCCTTAATACTGCTTAATATGTCAAAAGTTGATGCATCTGTTTTGATTAAATTTATATTTTCAAATTCTGCTGAACCTACTGTAGTTGTAATTTGGTTTAGAAGTTCAGTGATATCATCATTTAAAGAAGTCCTCGTAGCTGCATCCAAAGATGCCTGATTGCCTTGAACTACTTTACTTTTTATTTCTGTTAAAAGTTCATTTATAGCATTTGCTCCAATAACAGCTGTATCAACTACAGTTTCTCCGTTGGCTAAAGCTAGCTTCACTGCATTTAAACCATTTCGATCGCCACGTAACCTTGTAGCAATACTAAAAGATGAGGGATTATCCTGTGGGTTATTAATTTTTAAACCAGTTGTTATGTTTAATTGCGTGGAACTTATATCTCTGGTTATTCTAGATAATTCTTGTGCTAGAATATTTGCATTGTGATTTGTAATTAGGGATAGTTTTACCAATACTGGCTCCTGCTAAATTAAATATGTTTTGCAAGGCCAAAAAAAACGTTAAAAAAGCAGACCTTGACGAGGCCTACTGCTCTACGTTAATCGTATTAGATATTTATTTCATTGCTTTTGTCAATAAATTATTTGTTAACTATATATTTAAAGTAATTCCGTTATTTTTATGGTTAATAAATAAAAATAATTTTAGAAATATGCTTATTAATATGTATCTTTTTAATTAAATTTTCTTTCTTAAAGTAAAAATAATTATAGTAATTAAGAACATTACTATAGAAAAATAAAAAAAAGAATATTGATTATTATAAGCATCAATTATTGGTTGACTCATAATAGGTGATAAAAATTGACCGCCAAAGGTGGTCATAGCAATACCACCTGAAATTCTTCCACGAAATTCACTTGGTGTGATATCTAAAATCCATGTAAACATGTTGGCTTGGATCAAGCCAAACCCTGATCCAGAAATAATTATACATAGGTATATATAGTTTAGATTTTTTATTTGAGAAAGAATAAAAAAACCTAAAAAAACAAGGAAAAAACCAATAACAAAAATATTGCTAGCAGAATATTTCTTTCTTATGTAAAGAAAAAATAGTGAAGATGTAGCAACAGCAGCAGCAGAGGTTCCGGTAGTAATTCCTGACAAAAGAGGAGTGAATTGATTTATTTCTTTTAATAGGAAAGGAGTTTGAATTGGTATCATAAAAAAAGTAACATTAGTAATAAGATTCAAAAATAAACCAAATATTATTAAAGTAATTGGTAATTTGTGTTTATAATTAATTTTTTTGTTTTCAGTGTTATTTTTTTTTATTTTATCAGAAACTATTGTTTTTAATGCAATAGGAATCATAGCTAATCCTAAAGAAAAAACTAAAAAAACAAAACGCCAGTTAAATGTTGCAAGCGCACCCCCAAATAAGTTTAGGATAACAGCTGAGTAATTTACCAATGCACCTCTATGACTCATAAATCTTTGTCTTGATAATCCCGAAAAATTATCACCAATCAAAGTAGTAGATGTTGTCATAATTCCTGATAAAGCTATACCTATAATTATCCTGCATAAAATGAACTGTTCTATAGAAGTTATGAAGAAAACAAGTACACCAGACACGCCATATAAAAATAATGAAAAAATTAAAATATTTTTTCTTCCAGTATAATCAATAAGTATTCCATAAAAAGGGGAGGTTATAATTATTGCTAAAGAGGGTATGGTAAAAGATAATTTAATTATAAAATCTATATTTGCATCATTTTTTGAGAATTCTTTAGCAATTTCTGGTAATGCTGCAGATAATGGTGCAAACGCCATCATAGTCATTGCTGATGTTACTAAAAGCGTTAACTTTATAGCAATCAATGAAGTATTGTCTTCTTTTTTTTCCAATTATTTAAAAATATTTTGCAAGATTTTTTGCGTATTTCAATTATCAATATTTTTATTTTTTAATGGCAATAAAATAATTAAACCAATAGTTAGAAAAATTATAACTGTTGCCATCCCATATCTCTGACTTCCCAATAAGATGGTAACCCACCCAAAAACTAATGGCCCAAGAAAAGTTGTTATTTTTCCAGAAAGAGAATATAAGCCAAAGTATTCAGCTTGTTTATTATCTGGTGTTAATCTAGCCATTAAAGATCTACTAGATGATTGGATTGGACCTATAAATATTCCGAGGCCTGCTCCAAAAATAAAAAATAAATTTTTAGACTCAACAATACAACACAATGCACCAAGTATAATTAAAGCTATAATAGATATAATAATGGTTTGTTTAGCTCCTACAGCATCATCTATCCAAGCAAAAATTGCTGCTCCAATTCCAGCTGTTAAATTGATCAAAATACCAAATGTTAGTATTTCTTGGAAGTTCATGCCAAATGTACCAGCTGCATAAATACCTCCCATAACAAAAACCGTATTTATTCCATCAGTATAAATCATTCTTGCAATTAAAAATCTTCCTACACTGCCTAATTTAGAAAAATTCCTTATTGTCGATATAGTTGAACTTAAACCTTCGGAAATAGCTTCAATATATTTGACAGATGTTTGGTTTCTATCTCTTGTGAAAAGAAATAGTGGAATTGAGAATACAGCAAACCAAATAGCAACTAATATTGCGGTTGCTCTAATCTCTTCAGAATTAGATTTCTCCAAACCAAAGGGAGGACTTTCAGGTAATACAAAAAAGACTAAGGATATGACTAGACACAATATTCCTCCTCCATACCCTAGGCCCCAAGCCCATCCGGAGATTTTTCCTATATTTTTTTTAGATGATACTTCTGAAAGTAATGCATTGTAGAATACTGTTGCAAATTCTGCACCAAAATTTGCGATACCAACTAATATAAGTGCTAAAATTAGAAATTCGCTCTTGGGTTCAATAAACCATAGTATAGCCGTAGGTATAATACATAGGTATGTAAAGAAACCAATCCAAGGCTTTAAATTTCCTTTTCTATCAGAAATTGCTCCAAGAACAGGGGCTAGCACCGCAACCGCAAAAAAGGAGATACTTATTGCAGTTCCCCACATTGCTGTTCCTTTATCAATTGAACTCGCTACACTATTTGATACATATGTAGCGAAAACAAAAGTAATAATTAATGTAAAAAAAGCTTGATTTGCCCAATCATATAAAGCCCAAGAAAAAGTGCTTTTTTTACTGTTTATTTTTTTTTGGTTCATAAGTTTATTTCATTCTTTTTTTCACTTAGGTCATGACCTACACAAAGTAATTCACAGCCAATAGTGGAAATTTCATTTTGACATAATAATAAATTAGCAGGTGAAAACCACTCAAGATAGTCATTTTCATTTAACCTATGATCAACTAATTTATATTGTTCCTTCACTTTTATGCTTACTGGTAGATCGCCATTTAAAACGTACATCCATTTTCTATAATTTTCTCCAATTATATTTTGATTTGATAAATTTAATCCAGGAGGTATAAAAATTTTACAAATTGGATGAAAACTTTCCATTGGGGACCCATTTCCATTTGACAGAACTTTAATTTTTAAACCTTTTATTGAAGGATGGTTTTCCCACTCCATATTTCTAGAATCCACTACTTTAGGACCATTAAAAATTTCATTATGTTCAGTCAAATTAGTATCAAAAGGTATGTAATTAAAATGTAACGGCCCAGAGCCCCATTCTAAGATTAAACATCCCAGGTCTGTAATATTTTCAATTATTGGTCCGTGAATACTATAAGGTGGTCTGTCAAGCAAAAAACCCTTTTTGAAATTATTTTCTTTACCATTTTTTTTTCCAGGGTTTTCAAATTCCTGGTATCTAACATTTCCAAAAAGTGTATATACTCCTTCACGAGTTTCTCCATGATGATGCCTTTTTCTCTCATTAAGTTTGAATCCTGCAGGCAAAAACGCTTGACGAAGATTTGCACCCGTTTTTTTGTCAATAAATATGGTTTTTGCATATGTACCCTCAAATTGGGGGTGCCACTGTTCCCAATTCAATTTATCTAAGTTTATAAGGCGAAAATCATCCATTTCGTTGAAATACCTAAAAAAAATCCTTTTTTGTCCCTCTAAAGTATAAATATACTAGTATACATTAAAAACTAAGTATAAAATTATAAAAATTTTTTTTAAATCAATATCGGGAGATTATCTTGAAAAAGTGGTTATATAATCTTGTTGCAATGACAGGTATGTTATTTGTAGCAATCTCAAATGCATCTGCTAAGGATAAGACAATTCTTTTTCTTTCAGAAGATGTTCCTCCAAGTTTAAACTATGATGGTCCAAATGCATCATCTCCACCTACACAAATGGGAATAGTAAATTTGATGGAGCCCTTAATCTATTATGCTGAAAAAAGTCGTGGCAGTGATGGTGCGGTTTTTTTAGATGTAAACAAGTTTGAAGGAAGATTAGCTGAGTCTTGGACTCATGATAAAGCAAACAATAAGTGGACCTTTAATTTAAGAAAAGGTGTTAAGGGTTGTAATGGAGCTACATTTGATGCAGATGATGTAATTTATACATTTCAAAGAGCCAAAACAGTGAGTGGTAAAGCTCCAGTTGGATGGTTCTTATCAAACGTTGGTTCAATTGCTGGTTATACTCCAGCTGTTTTTGGTAAGGAAGCCAAAAATTTAGAGGCAAAGAAGTTAAAAGATAGCGAAGTAAGAAAGATAGATAAGTATACTGTTGAGTTTACTCAATCTGGTCCTAACAAACTTTTCTTACCTGTCTTGACAATTTTTGCTTTATACATTTTTGATAAGGAACAAATGGAAGCAAATTCAACAGAAGCTGATCCATGGTCACATGATTACACAAATAACAAAAATGTTCCAAGTTTTGGCCCTTATTGTTTAAACAAATGGGAAAAAGATAAAGAATTTATTGTTAAAGCTAATCCTGATTACTATCGAGGTAAGGCTGATATTGATAGAGTGATTATGAAAAAAGTTCCTGAGGGTGTTCAAAGGTTGGCAATTTTAAGAAGTGGTCAAGCTCAATTAGTTGAACATTTAACTCCTAAAGAATTTGATGCTCTTAAAAAAGTAAAAAATGTTAAAGTTATAAGTGTGCCAGGAAATGCTACTTCTTATATACATATGAATTGGGAGCAAAAACCTTGGGATAATATAGCATTACGTAAAGCTATTGCTTATGCCTTGCCATATGATGCTATTATTAATCAAGTTTATTTTGGTGATGGTAAGAAATATAATGGGGTTATGCCTTCATTTTATCCTGGTTATCATCAATGGAACGGAGAATATACACAAGATATTGCTAAAGCAAAAAGTGCCTTGGCAGAAGCTGGTTTCCCTGGTGGTAAAGGTTTAGAAGCCTTTCCAGATCAGATGATGCTCACATATTCATCAGAAAAAGAGAATATTCTGGGTCCAATGGCAACTGTTATACAAACTGAGCTGAAAAAAATTGGTATACCTGTTGTTTTAAACCCAATACCTCAAACTCAATTTTCTGATAGGGAGTTAGTTAAGAAAGATCTTCCATTTGCTATTATCGATCATTCAAAACCAATAGGAGTTGAAGCAGGTTACGCTATTCAGCTTTTGTATGTATCTCCAGAAAAAGGTGGTTTGTCTAATTATGGTAGATATAGAAACAAAGAGGTTGATGGTCTTTGGATTAATAGTGCAAAGAACGAGCCAGATGATTCTAAAAGAAATAATTCCATGGCTAAAATTCAGGACATACTTATGAAAGAAGTTGTTATAGCTCCTGTCATTGAAACAAATTCTCAATGGGCAATGAGCAATAAGCTTTCCGGAGTAGGTTGGCACCCTGAACAAGCTCTTCGTTGGTTCGATTTAAAATTGGCTGACTAAGATCTAATCTCTAATGTTCCTAATGGATTTTCTCCTTTAGGAGTGCTTAATAGAGGAGTAATATTGCGCGGACCAAAATCCGCGCATTTTACTTTTTGTTTAAGATCTTTAATATTTCTTTTAATAACAAGCCCTTGACCTGTTGGAAGCTCTAGTATCCTATATCCTTTGTTTATAAACCACCGATTATGATCACAAAATAGGTCATTATGTTCAAATCTTCCATAATCATCTAGTAAAATAATTCCGCCTTCTGAAATTCTGTCAAATAAAATATCTAAGGCTTTTGTTTCAGCTATACCAGCATTTAGATCTAAATGAAGGAATGATATTTTTTTTGGTGAGTGGTCGTGTAATATGTCGGGAATTACACCTTTAATAACATTGATCCAATTGTATTTTGAAAATCTTTCTCTTACTTCATTTTCTAACCCAGATTTATTGTATGAGCTATCTCCTGTCAGAACTCTCTCAACATCACTAGAATACCTTTTATCTAATCCTTCAAAGGTATCATAAAGATAAAATTCTTTATCTTTGATTATTTCAAATAAGTATTTTACAGCTGCGTCAACATATAGACCCCTATATACCCCACACTCAACTAAATCTCCTTCGACTTCTAAAGCAGATCTTACTGCCCAAGCATATACATGTAAACGCCAAGTCTTGTTTACATCATCTGGCTCAATAAAAGATGAGTCCAGAGATTTTCTAAAACTATCGTCATGCATAAAACCTAGATTTCTGCCAATTGTAATTAGATTATCTGCAAAATACCCAGATGTACCTCTGTCAGCAATAAATCCTTTAACTTTATTGACTAAGGCTAATAGTTCTGCTCTTTGTTTAAAAGGGATGCGCACATCATAGAAAGCCATATTATATACCATTTATTAAAAAATTAGATTTTATCTCGTAAATATTCATCATAGAGGTTAACTTTTGCTTAATTTTGTAATATTAATTTATAATAAAGTAATATTTTTTTAGGTTATATAAATTGACTGATATATTTAACGAAATAGATGAAGATATTAGACGTGAGCGGTATCAAAAACTTTGGAAAGCTTACGGGAAATATTTAATTTTTGGGGTTGTTTTATTTGTAATTTTAGCTGCTTCTTACATAGCGTGGAACAATTACAAGGAGAATATAAGAAAAAATGAAGGTGACGCTTTCTCTCGTTCAATTGAAATGATTGAGAATAATCTTTTGAATAATGCTTCTACAAGTTTGCAAAGTTTATCTGAGTCTTCGTCCTCTGGTTATAGGCCGCTTTCAAAACTTAAAAATGCATCAGTTTTAATTAGTAATAATAAAATTAACCAAGGTCTAGAAATTTATAGTGACTTGGTAAATGATGAAAAGTCTGAAAAAATATTCCGTGATTTGGCACGATATTTTATTGTCTTGTATACATTTGATGAGGTTGATGATGGTAAAATATATGAGAATTTATCTTATTTATTGAATGAGGAAAACCCTTGGTATTATCTAGCAAAAGAAATGAATGGTTTTAGATTAATTAAATTAGGTAAATATGAAGATGCAGTAAAGATTTTTAATTCTTTATCAAATGATAGTAATTCTCCATCTGGGATTAGAATGCGTTCTTTTGAAATTTTGGGTTATTTAAAAAATAAACAGTAAAATATTTTTTAATGCAATATTGGATTTTTTTATGAGACAACTTTTATTTTTATTTTTAATTTTTTCATTTGCTGGTTGTGAAGGTAGATTTACCCCAAATAAAAACACTCCTAAAGGGCAAAGGCTTTCCGTTTTATCCGTTGATAACACCTTGCAACCTAATTCTAATTTGTCAAATATTGATATTGCTTTGCCAAGACCTTACGAAAATGAAAATTGGAGTCAGGACGGAGGAGGTTCAGATAACTTTATGCAACATCTTTTTATCGCTGATGAGCCAAAGTTATTGTGGAAGAACAAAATTGGTAAAGGTTCCAAAGGTAATAATATATTGCTAACCAACCCCGTAATTTATAAAAAAACAATATTTACGATTAACTCAAATGGTTTTTTAACTTCAACGAATTTAGAAAATGGAAAACATTTATGGAATTTAAATCTCGTTCCAAAAAATATATCTTCTGGAATGTTTGGGGGTGGAATTTCTGTTTATGAGGATAATCTATATATTAGTACTGATTTTGGTTATGTATATTCAATAAATTATATTAATGGTGCTATTAATTGGAGTAAAAATATTGGTATACCTCTAAGAGGTTCACCAACAGTTGATAACGGAAAATTATTTTTTATATCTATACTGAATCAAACTTATGCATTAGAAGCTAATACTGGAAATATTTTATGGTTACACTCTGGGTTGCCAGAAACAACTAGTTTTTTGGGTGGGGTTAGCCCGGCAGTAAAAAATAATATTGTTATATCTCCTTATTCCTCTGGTAATGTTTATGCATTTAATTCTGATGATGGCAAGGTCATTTGGGCAAAAAAATTAATTGAATCTAGTTCTCGATTATCAATGATTGAACTGAGTGATATTCATTCTCGACCAGTAATAGATGGCAGAGAAGTTTATTTATCTGGATCTGGAGGAAAGCTAATTTCAGCTGATATTTTTTCAGGAAAAACTAAATGGACAAAAGAAATTTCAACTCTCTCTTCGCCATGGGTTTCAGGAAATTTTATTTATCTCATAACGTCTGAAAGTCAATTAATATGTATTCATAAAGTTAGTGGATTAATTAAGTGGGTAAATAACCTCCCTCGTTATAAAAAACAAAATAAGTTAGAAGATAAAATATTGTGGGTAGGTCCTATTTTAGTAAGTGATAGGTTGGTATTATTATCTTCAAATGGAACAATGCTTGCTATCTCGCCATATTCTGGCAAAGCACTTGGTAACACCAAATTGTCTTCAGAAGCGTTAATTGAACCAGTTATTGCTATGGGAACAATGATTGTTCTGACGGATGATGGATATCTGACTGCATATAAATAATGTATCCGTCAGCTGTAATTATTGGTCGTCCAAATGTAGGTAAATCAACATTATTTAATTGTATTATTGGTAAAAGGAAAGCGCTTGTAAATGACGAGCCAGGGGTGACAAGAGATTGGAATGATGAGTTTTATCATTTTACTGATTTTTCATTACAGCTAATTGATACGCCAGGATTAAATAATGATACCAAAGATATATTTGAAAAAAAATTAAACATTAAGACCTTTTCAGCTATTGAAAAATCAAATTTAATAATTTTTGTTTTGGATGCTAAAACCGGAATAATTAATGAAGAATTTTTAATATTTAAAAAAATAAGAAAATTTAATAAAAAAATATTTGTTGTAATCAATAAGGCTGAAGGCAAGGTTAATTTTGTAAAGGATGATGTATATAAATTGGGTATTAATGAGATTTTTGAAATTTCAGCAGAACATTCTATAGGTATTGCTAATTTAATTGAAAAGTTGGGCGATAATTTTAAAAAAAATATAATTGAATATGAAAAAAATATTCCAACTAAAAAACATGTTATAAATATAGCTGTTGTAGGTCGTCCAAATGTAGGTAAATCTACTTTAGTTAATTCCTTGATTAATGAAGAACGGTTAAATACAGGCTCTGACTCTGGGATAACAAGAGATTCAATTCAGGTTTCTTGGGATATTAAAGGCTTCAGAGTTAATTTAATTGATACTGCTGGGATAAGAAAAAAATCTAAAGTTCAAAAAAAACTTGAATCTTTATCTGTTATACAAACAAAGAAAACTATTTTTAAAGCAGAGATTGTTCTATTAGTTATTGATGCTTACATTGGAATGGATGTGCAAGATTTAAGAATAGCTAAGATGGTAATAGAAGAAGGAAGAGGCTTAATTATAATATTTAATAAGGTCGATGTTATTAAAGATTTAGAAAACTTATTTTCATCTATTAATGATAAAATAAATAAATCTTTACATCAAGCAAGAGGTATAATCCCTTTATATATTTCTGCTGAAAAAAAATTAGGCTTAAGTAAAATTTTTCCATTAATATTGAAAACGTATGAATTTTGGAATAAGAGAATTTCAACAGGTGAATTGAACAGATGGTTAGAAAGCACTTTAGATAAGCATCCTTTGCCAAGTGTTTCAGGTAGGAAAATAAAAATTAGATATATTACACAATCTAAAT
>MDSV01099058.1_pt1 | contig 24431 bp, 28 predicted proteins | sample 810851 | NCBI WGS metagenome assembly MDSV01 (sample SAMN05326640, study PRJNA326480) | marine metagenome | isolation source: seawater | place: Atlantic Ocean: North East | collected 2012 | reverse complement strand
TAGTTTAGCACTTTAGTTTTTATCAATTTATATAAGTTTCGATTTTTATAAAACAATTAATAATTTAATATGATAAACTTGCTAATGATTAGATTTTTAATTTATAATTATTTTTAAATAAAGGATTTCAAAATAAATTCTTAAATATTTTTAAAGAATAAGTGTAAATTACATAAGTAATAAACTAAGGTGTTGGAGCTAGACAGTTAATAGCACCACATGGTCCTTGACAGGTTGCTGAAAGTGTAGCACAAGTAGCCATACAAGGAGCAGCACCAACCAATAAAAAACTACACTGGATAGCGCAGCATATACCAGCACTAGCAGGTCCAGCTTTTGTACTGTCAAAAATTAAAATTATCAATACAATAGCAAAGATAATAGCGAATGAAGATTTCATTTTGTTTGTAAGTTTCTTTTCTGTTAGTTTAAATATTAAAATTTTATATTTTTATTACCAAAAGCGGTTTCGATTTTTTTTTGATAATTTTTAAAATTTTGACTTACATATATCAATATTAATTTTAATATTATTCAAATTTATAAAAAATAATTTAATATAATTTTTTATTTAAAAAAAGTAGGTTTTTTTATAGTAATTAATTCTTCTTCATCTGATGAATCTTCAAAATACATATCTTCAATTGAACTATTATCGTTATCATCTCTAATTTTAACTTTTTCACCATCTTTTAAATAATGTTCTTCATGTTCGCTTTCATACTCATCATAATTAATTGTGTCAATTTTAATTATATAATGACCAGATTTTATATAAAAAGTCCCAGCATCATAGATAAATTTTACCTTATTCGGAAAATTAAATATTTTACCTTTTTTTTTGGCTATTAATTTATTTGATTCATCAATTAATTTCATTGGAACTAAGCCGATCATTCCAGACTCTACAATATATTTTCTTTTTTTTGTATCATAAAAAGTACCATCGCCATTATGTGTATTATGTAATATAATATACCCATAATCACATTTTTCATCAATCAAATGCTTACCTGATTCATAATTGAATTTATCACCTAAAGTATCATAATAATATTCATCATTTAAAACAAATGATGGATCACCTAAGTAATATGTACCACGAATTAAATCTTGTTCCATGTTTATATTTAATTTATAAATTATGAATAATCAATTTTTATTTAAATGGGAAAGCATCTTTTAATTTGTCTAAATCTATCTTATTTCCCTCAGTATATAACATCTTTTCTTTGAACTGTTCAAGTTTAGTTATATAAAAAAATTTTCTTTTTTGACTTATAAAATAATCCTTGAATTTTAATTCCCCCTCTGATAGATCAAATTCTTTTATCATAAGATTAGGCCTGTCATAAGTATCAGATATAATTAATCCATGTAAGCTACTTGATATAACACATTTACAAGAACACATTTGATCTACAACTTTAGACCAATATTGTCTTGGGTTAATTAATAAAAATTTATTGTGATCAAAAGATTCATCATTTAAATATATTTTATAATTAGATTTATGTGGTACAAATGCAATCTTATTATTTAAATTATGGTCAATTTTTGGATTATACATTAATTTTAATAACAATCCAGGATCACCATAAATGACTGGACATTTAATATTTCGATCTCTTGTAAGAAAATTATATGTTATTGGACCTCTTACTGCACATACATTTAAGTTTTTTACACCGATACTACCTTCTTCTGGTGGATTTGTCCTTATACCAGTTCCATAAATATAATAATCATCTTTAGCGGCATGTAAATAAGATCCAATTCCAATAATATTTTTTTTTATATTTTTTTCATTTACTACTAATTCATATTTGTTTTTATTTAATAATCTTTTAATTATAAATTTAGATAATTCATCACCAAAATTTCCATGTTCTATCTTTTCTTCATGATATAATAAATTTATTTTTTCCTTACCTGAATCAGTCAATTGATTTTCATCATTATTTACTCTAGAATTATCTTTCCCTAATTTTATATTTAATGCTTCTTGTAGCTCTTTTATACTATAATCAAGCAACTTTTTATTTTCTAAATTTACTTTTTTTTCTTCGCTCATACATATTTAATTAAAAAATATTAAAAATTTTTGAACTAATTTATTTTAAAAATATATAAGAAAATTTGAAGAAAACATGGATATATGAAATATTAAATGGTTTATATACCATAATCTTCTTTTTTTATTATATTCTGTATGTGATCTATAATAAAAATATAATCCATTCATAAAAAATAAGTTACCACTCAATAATAAAAATTGATTTCTGCTAGAAATATTACCATACATAAATAATATAATTGAATAAAAAGGCTGATATAATAAATCTAATTTTCTATAAATATCATTATTACCAGTTTTCCAAAATTTTGTTGTAATTAATGCTGACCCAAAATTTAATAATGTGAGATAATGATAATTTCTATAATATCCTACTAATGTTGGTATATAAAATAAATTTGATGTGAAAAACATATATTTCTCTTCATTATTAAATGTTATTTTTTTACATGACATTATATTTTATATTAGTAATTTTTTGTTTTTAAATTATTAATATATTTCGTAAATAAAATATTATAAAAGTAAGACTATATTGATATATATGCGAATTATGACTTTTCTCTTTTTATTAACTAAAACTTTATGTGCTGTACAAAACAAGAGATTTTACTCCAAAAACAATTTCCCAAAATTATATAATGCTAAAACTATCGGTCAAAAAAAATATAAATTATCAATTTACAGTCCAAATTATGATCTTGTAATTTGTAATGGTCCAGCCGGATCTGGTAAAACATCCATAGCTTGTGATTATTCTATACAAAATATTAAGGATAACAACTTTAAAAAAATTATTATTACAAGACCAACTGTTTCAATACAAGAAAACTTAGGTTATTTACCAGGTACGATAAATGAAAAAATGTATCCATGGACATTACCAATTTTTGATATATTTAATGAATATTTTTCAAAAAATGAAATTGAATCTATGATAAATGATGGTATTATTGAAGTTAGTCCATTAGGATTTATACAAGGTCGTACATTTAAAAATTCTGTAATTGTAGCTGATGAAATGCAGAATTCTACACCTGAACAAATGTATATGTTATTAACTAGAATTGGTACTGATTCTAAAATGATTATAAATGGAGATTTAAATCAAAATAAAAATAAAAATGGATTACAAGATTTAATTTCAAAACTAAAAAAAAACTATTTAGAAATTGATGATATGAATGAAGATCGTATTAATCTTGTTCAAATGAATGAAGATGATGTTGTAAGACATAAAATTGTAAATAAAATTATTCATTTATATAAATAAAAATTAGTTACATAATTGAAAACTTAATTTCATAGTAAATATTGAAATATGAAAATTATATTATTATTATTTTTATTATTTTTACCAAATTATGAAAGTTATAATCCAATATTATATAAATTAAAAAATCCGATTATTTCAGGTTCATCATTAGTGATAGGTAAAATATATATTAAAAAATTATCTAAATTAAACATTAACCCAAACTTATCCAGGAAATTAATTCATATTACTTGTGCTCCAACATTTATGAGTTCATGGGTTTTTTACAATAATTATTTAACTAAATATTGGGTTACATCTGTCCCTTTTTTATCTTCTTTTTATTTAATATATAAAAAAAATGATTTAAAACAAACTATATCACGATCAGGTCATTCAAATGAACTATTAAAAGGTCCATTAATATATACTATTTTATTAACATACATTACATTTAAATATTGGTTATATAGTGAAATAGGTATTATTTCAATGTTACAATTATCTATTGGTGACGGATTTGCTGATATTATTGGTAGAAAATATGGTAATCATAAATGGATTTTTAATAAAAAAAAATCTATTGAAGGAAGTGTTGGTTTTTTTGTATCTTCTTTTCTATTTTCTATTATTATTTTTAATTATTTTAAATTATTTGGTTATAATTTTTCAATTAATATATGTAAATTATTTTTGATTTCATTATGTAGTTCATTTATTGAATTAATACCGTATGTAGATGATAATTTAACTATCCCAATTTTTAATATATTATTTTATCGTAAAATTTATAATTTATAATGTACATATTGAATATATATGAATTTAAAGAAATTCAATAAAGAAATAATTCATTAAATCTATTTATCAAAATATTTAAAATCATCTTTTGTTAAATCTTCTAAAATATAAGACGTGTCCAAGCTTTTTCTACAACAAAATAATTTTACAAACATAAATAACTTATTATTTTTATTATCTATAGATGATGATTCTAATAATAAATTATATTTATTAGTAGAAGTTTTATCAGAAGATGAAATATATTCATCCATTTGATTTAAATATTTATTAAATATTTTAGGGACGTGTATCATATTATCATCAAATAAAATTTCAGAATCCATATTTAGTTTTTTTCTGCTAAATAGGTGATTCGATTTTTATTATTCTAATATCATTGTAGCATTTGGTGTTGAATTATTTGTTGATTCTTCGTTATTATGTACAGCAACTTGTGATATTGGTGTCTCTGCTTGTGTTTCAATAATATTTAAAGGAACTGAGGCAACTACTTCTGTATTATTTGTTAATCTGTTTTCTAGATGTCTAATATATCTTCTTGCTAACATCCAATTATTTTCTAATTCATCTCTATCTTGTAAGTCATCTTCTATTCTTATTGAATTATCAAAACAAAAAGTTTTACATAAAAATCCTCCAAAAAATCCAGATAAACATGTTATTGCATACACAAATGTCATTAATTTAAGATTATATTTAAAAAAAATATGATAAATTAATTATATTGAAAAAATAAATAATATTATAAAAGTATTTAAGTAATATTTTAACATTAAATATATAATGTTAAAGAATTTAAAAAATATTAAAAATATTCAAAAATATGAAACATATACACAATATAAATTAGATAATATATATAATATTGATAATAATCAAAATAATTTAAAAATTTTATTAAAAGAAATAAATTTTAATAATAATACAAGGTTTTTTATAAATAAAACACATAATATTGATTCTATAAATGTAGTTGATATTGATAATATTAGATTTATTGAATTTGAAAATGATATACATGAATTTACAAATAAAGGATTAGATAATTCTTATGAATTTTTTATAGATAATTAATTTAATATAATTTTAATGAATTCAAAAATTTATCTATATAATAAAAAATGTCTTTTTTTTTGTATCTAGAATAAAAAATATTATTATGATCAGCATTTTTAATTACATATAATTTACAATCATCTTTCCTATTTATATTTTTATATTTATTATAAATTTTATTAGGTCCATCTACTGGAACGATAAAATCATTTAAACCATGCCATAATAACACAGGAGGACTTTTGTTGTCTATAAATTGTGTAACATTTAACTTATTATTGTTAGGAACTCCTGGAAATGAATAACTATTTAATGTACCTGCAACTGATATAACTCCTCTAATAAAATCACGATGATTATTTTTAAATTCAAAAAATTTACTTGTATCAATCAGAGAAACAAGTGACATGATAGCACCTGCTGAATATCCCATTAATATAACATTTTTAATACCCATATTTCTGATATAATCTAATGCTTCAAATAAATTAATATTTGCTTGTGTTACAGCTTTATAATAATTTAATGATTTATTTAAATCAAATACATTTGATAAATTAACTCCTTTTTCTAATTTTTGTAATCTATAATTAATTGAAAAAAATGAATAACCATTTTCATTAAATTTTGATGCATAATAATCTATATTTTCATTTTCTTCAGTTCCATTTATAAAATATCCTGAATGACAATATATTATAGCAGTTAATTCTTTTTTATTTTTTTTTGGCTTATATAAATCCATATGATTTTCATTTTTATTATAAATTATATTATTTGTTTTACCAGTAGAATACTCGCTTATTTGTTTTATTGATTTATTATATTTTTTTATATTTATAATATTATTACCCCACATTAATACATCTTGATTTTTTTCATCTTTTTTTATATATAAATAATTATCTGATGAACCTAATTTTATTTTTTCAACATTTAATGTACCATATTCTAATTTATTATTACTTTCTTTTATAATAATAGCCACGCTATTATCTTTTAAACTTTGAAATATTAATTTTTTTTTAACTGAATTATTTAATAATGATTCATAATAAAAATTTTTATTTTTATATGATATTAAATTAATATCCTCAAAACTACTTTTGTAATCATTATTTGAATCCATTATCCTAATATCAAGATCTATTACTACATCGTTTTCTGAAAAATATCTTTTATTTTTAAATATTAAAGATATTTTATGACTTTTATCACTCAAATACTCTACTTTATAAATTTTATTTATTTTATCATAATTATTATCAACAATATTATTTAAATTAAATTTTATATATTCTAACATCATAATTTAAATGTATATTAAAAAAATGAAATCTAATAATTTAACATAATATTTTATTGTAAAAATTAATATTTATTGAATTAAAAATAATAAGCAAGTTTTATCACATCAACAAAATCTTTATTTCCCCATCTCCATTTATTTTTGTAGGATTCAAATGTTTCATCACTAATTAAATGATCAGGATATGTCAATAAATTTAAAAATTTAATTAGTTCATGACACATCCAAGGATGTTCAGCTTGTAATGGAAATTTTAATGGATATTCGATATTAGATACATTTATATCATAATAAAATGATTCTATGAAATATTGAATTAATTTTGATAAATTTTGCTCTTCTTCAGGAAGACTTAAAAAACATTGCCAACCAACCGATAGATTAAATGGTAAAAAATGAATTATCTTTGATTCTTTAAATTCTGTTACATAATTATAAACCGTAACAGGTAATTTATTATTAATAATTCTATTTTTTTCTGAAGGTGAAATTGTATTCTTTGATCTGTCGAGCATAATAGTATGATTTTCCTGTATATTATATGATGTATCAATTTTTTATTATAAAAAAATTAATACTATTTATTATTAAAAAATTAGGTTTATGTAATTTTATTTAGATTGGAAAACTTTTTGTATTATTATTCATATTCATAATCATTTCTTTTTTAGTCAAATCTGTAAAATCATCACTCATATTATATTCGTTATTTAAATTTAATGGTGCTGGTAATTTTAGTGTTGATTTTATTCTTTGGTTTCTTAAAAATGTAGAATAGATTGATCTTAAATAATCACCTGTTACAGTAAATGTTCTTTCTGAATGAGATCCTCTGTATAAATCAGATGGTAAAGTTAATGTAAAACATTCATATCTTTGTACAGCATTATTATAAAATGATGATACTAATAATTTTAACATTCTAGTAAAAAAATCAGCATTTTTAATATAATAATATAATACTTGTTCATTTTCACTTAAATTAGAAGCATCAGATGGGCTTGTTGAAATTTGATTACAGTTACCTGATCCACCTAAAATATCATTGGACCAACATGTTGGTAACTTTTGTTTTTCTAATACTCTCATTAAAGGTGTTTTAGTAGTATAATCATATTTAACAAAATTAACTGAATTTGATAAAGATCCTCCAGGACTTCTTAAATATACAGTAATTTGTTTTCCATTAAATCCATCAACACTTCCTAATTTTAATGTAGAACAAAATTTTTTAGGGTGTTGATTATAATATGATCTTCCCATATTTTTCAAATCTAATGCTACTAACAAAAAGTCTTGGTTAAATGAAATTGCTAATAAAACTTTTCTCAAATAATTTAATTTTTCAAGATTATTTCCTTTAAAATTAAAAACAGATGGATTATGTTTTAAATTATATGATGGTGCACTATCAACTGGATGTGTAGGTCCTAAGTCTGTCATTATTATATTAATAACATATTTTTTTTTTATTCTAAATATTTAGGTAAAGGTAAATTTTTTATTATTTTATTTTTAACCAAATATTGTGAATATTTATAAATTTCAAATAATTCTAAAGCATTGTATAGGTTTGATTGCTTGTAATTATAAAAATCAAATGGCACGTTAAATTTAATACTGTAATTTCTACCTTGAAAATAAGATATTTTGGAATTTTCTAAATCTTCAAATAGTTTTTCAAAAAATTCTTTATTTTTTAAATAAAAATATAATATAATATCTAATTTATCACAACAATTTAAATAATTTTTAATATCAGTATAATTATTTTTTCTTTGTTGAATATTAAAATTAATCTCTTTCATTATACCAATAATTTCTTTTGCCGAATAATTTTTTTTTTCAATTTTATCATCGATTATAAAATCTAATATAAAATAATATTCTTTACATTCATTATAACTTTTATAAGCCTCGTTATATGAGTTACAAATTCTTTTTAATTTATCTATGTTCATCATCATTGTAATTAAAACTATATCACTAATTCTATAATTTAAACTTGATCTTGGATATTTTTTTAAATCTATAGAATAATTATCATAAATATTTAATTGTTCCATATATTTATATTTGAACCTATTTTTTTATATTAAACAAAATAAATTTTATAAGTTAATTATTTAAAAACTTAATTATAACAACAATATCTATATTTTCTATTAAATAATCGTATATTATGATTTATTATTTTTTAATGTTAAATTAAAATTTTTAATAAAAAATTTTAAATTGAAATATTATTATTTAAAAAAATAGAAATATAATAAAATATGGATTTCGAAGAAAGAAAAAAATTATTTAATATTAGAAACACTGTTATTGAAATGCTTGAAGATAGAAATTATGTTATACCTGATTCTGAAATTATTAATTTTGATGAATTCACACTAAAATTCAAAAATAAAAATATTGATATTTTTATTGATAATTCTACAAATAATTCAGCAGATAATTCTAAAGATGATGTAGGTACCACAAATAAAGTATATGTTTATTTTCATAATGAAAATAAAACACTATCTAAAGTTGATTTAAAAAACTTATTAAGTAAATTAATTGATAATTATAATGATGAAAATATTAAAGTAATTATTCTATTAAAAGAAAGAGGAAATGGATCTATTTTCAAAGAATTAAACAAAGAAATTTATAAAAATGTAGAAATATTTATGAATAAAAATATGATCATTAACATAACTAAACATGAATTAGTTCCAAAACATATATTATTAACTAGTGAAGAAGAAGATGAACTATTAGAAAAATATAGTACAACTAAAAATAAATTACCAAAAATTCTAAAATCCGATCCTGTGGCTATGTATTATGGAATGAAACCTAATCAAGTATGTAAAATTATCAGAAAAAGTCCAGAAGTAGGTGATTATGTTTATTATAGATTAGTAAAATAATTATTTTCTTTTAATAGCGTATAAAATACAAACAAAAACTAATATAGTTAAAATTAAAATTATAAAATTCATCATATTTTTATTATTTTCATAATCTATAAAATTTTCTATATTATTTAAAGTTTTATATGGATATCTATATGTTGGGATCCCTTTTTCATTTAAATTATTTGGTCTAGGATTTGAATTATAATTTTTTGTTTTTGATAAATAATAATTATGTGTTGGATAAAATGATGTTTGTGTATTATTAATTAAAGGATTATCTAAAAACATTGGTTTTTGTACAGGTTGTTCAACTGTATATTCTTTTTTTTTCATTTCATTAAATAGATTCCATTCAAAATCTAATCCAAATTGATTTCCTCTAACAAAATCAGAATTTTGACTACCACCACTACTATTGCATACTAAACCTAATACTCCTTGTCTTTTATTGTCTATTAAATAACAAGAATCTCTATGAAAAGGTTGTGTTTTATTTTTTAAAGGATATTTATCTCTTGGTACATTTAATAACTGGTTTCTTGGTGCAGGTTCTAATACATTAGAATATTGTGATTCATCATTTTTTTTAGATGATACCTGATATGCCATAGGATAAGGAGATTTACCATAATAATTTGGTTTTTCAACAATTGGTGTTGGGTTTTTTCTAAAAGGGACAGGTAATATATTTTGATGATTATTAGCTAATTGTATATTTAGTTTTTTATTATCATTTAATTCCATATCTATAATATAACTTATATATTATTTTATTTGGTAAATATTATATTTGGAATTAATTAATGTTTAATTTTTATGTATATTTAAAACAATAATCATAAATTATTATTATATGAATAATATTATTGATATAATAGGATTATTTGGATCAATACTTATTGGTTTAACTTTTATACCACAAACATATAAAACTATTAATTCTAACGAAGTAAAAGATATTTCAAATTTATTCTTAATATTAAACATTACATCTGCTTCTTTAATGGTAATTTATGGAGCTTATTATTTTATAATACCTGTAATCATATCTAATGGATCAGTTTTAATTAACTGTTTAATTATTAGTATTTACTTAATAAATAATAAAAATTAATTACAAATAATTTATTTACTATTAGAAAAATTTCTATTTTCAGGTTCTAAATATTTAATATCTAAAATATCAAATATATGGTTTTCATTTTTTAAATATATTTTTTCGTCATTTTCTAAATTTGTTAAATAATATTCATTTAAACTGTAATTTTTTTCTAAACATTTATTTCTTATATATAAATTAAAATATTTATTACCAGTAAAATACATGATTGAACTATAAAATGATTTATAATCAATAAACATTATATCAATTCTTCTTGCTATTTTATATCCAGGTATCTTACATATACCCAAAAATTTTTTATTGGCATTTTTTGTCATTTCATCAATTATAATTTTTTCTTTTTTTAAAATATTTAATATTTCTTTTAATAAGTTGTATTTTTTAAAATTTTTTAAATCATTATTATAATTTTTATGTGTAATTAAGAAATCTATATCACCTGAATCTTTGTTATTTCTCCTATAACTTCCACATATTTCAAATATTAGGTCTTTATTTATTGATTTAATTACATTAGAAAAAATATCTTTTAAACAATTGATTTCTTCTCTTGGAATTCTAATTTTTAAATCATCATAATATTTCAAACCAATATTTATATTATTTGTAACTGTTATATTTCCATTAGATATTTCACTTTTTAAGTCATCAATATTTTTAATTCCTTTTGTTATCCATTCTTTTGCTTTAGATTGACCAACACCTACTATACACATTAATTCATTATATGAATTTTCATTAATTTCATTGTTTTTTAAATCAGATATATACCCTATTTCAATAATTTCATCAATATATTTAGAAATTTTTTCTCCTATTCCTTTTATATTATCTTTTAAATCTTTACCACTTACAATTTCTTTATCATATTTTTCAATATTATTTATAGCATTATTTAAAGCTTTTATCTGCCATTGTTTGTTTTTTTGGTTATAATAAGATATTTTTAATTTATTCAAATTATTTATTATTTTTATTTTTAATTCCATAATCTAAATTAATTAATTATATTTTATATATTTTTTTTATGTATTAATATTAATATGAATAACATAGAACATTTTAGTGGTTTAGGTGAAGCTCAATACACAGCAATGGATAACGCTGTTCAGGATTCAATATCAACAGCAACTGGAATTAATAATTCTACTACACAAGCTATTGCTATGAAAAATGCTAATTTAATAGAAAAAAATAAAATTAATATTGAACAAGAAAAAGCTATTATTGACAAACAAAAACTTTTTTTAACAAGAGCAAGAATGTTACAAGTAAGTAGAGATAAAAATTCTTATAAATTAAAAACTGTTTATACTTTATTAGCTTTAATTATTTTTATTTTCATAGCTTCTATCGGTGTTTTTACATTCTTGAAAAAAGGTGGAAATAAATAAATTTATTTAATTAATTTTTAGATTTCATAATATATTAAAAATTATTTAATATATGGTAAAGAAAAAAAATAATAAATTTTTAAACAATAAATATATTTTATATTTTTTTATTTTATTTATTTTTGTAATATTATTTTTTAAATATAAAGAAAAAATATACCTCTATTTTTATTCTAATATTCAAAATGCATCTAATATAAAATTTCATCATTTATTAGAAAATATAAAAACAACAAACATATCTATAAATAAAATTCCAAATGAATTAAAAAACCATATAATTTGTTATCATGTTAATTTATTAAATAATCCATCTAGCTTTGTGAATAGAAATCAAAAAATAAATTCTATTTTAGAAAAATTAAATAAAATAAATTATTCTAATTCATTTTTTAGACATAATAAAAATAATTTAGTAATAATGGATGTTGTTGATCATCCAGGTACTTATTTTCCATCAATTCATACTGATATTGAATGGAATTCTATTGAAAATAAAGGATTTCAAATTTGGTGTTTAGAAAAACCTCAAATACCAAATAATAAAAATAATATTGGTAATATGTTTCTTTATTATAATGAATATTTATTTAAAAAATATTACAATATTGGTATATTTATTCGTTTAGAAAATAATGAAATATTAATTTTAAAAAATTGTATTTTAGCTGAATTACCTGGTGTTAAATTAAATAAAAATTATTTATTAGAAAAAATGTCCATTAAACAATTTTTAAATTCTACTAAAAAATATTATTTAAATTTTAGACCTGGTGATTGTATTGCTTTTAAACAAAATATTTTACATTCATCTGACTATAGAATTAAAAATTCAAATAGAATATCATTTAATTTTAGAGTAATCATAAAAAATAATCAAGATCAAATTCAAATTAGTAAAAATAATTGTGGTTATCTCCATAGTTTAAAAATAAAAAATAAACATAATTATAATAAAAATAGAATTATTCATAATGCTCATTTATTAGATTTTGTTTAAAATCTTACACTTTTTCAAATATAAATTTATTTTTTTTTATAAATTTATAGTATTATATATTAATATGGATTCATTAAATGCTTATTATCCAAATAATTTAAAATATATTGATAATGAATTTGATTCTAAATCTAAATTAGATAATGCTTTTCCAGGTAAAATAATTTTTGGATCAAAATGTCTCAGTCCAGATCCAAATAATATTAATAATATAGAAAAATCTATAGTAAATTCTAATTCAGATCTTAATATGGAATTTAAAGAACATATGAATACTGATTATTCATTTTTAGTATATAAACAAAAAAATGAAATTCATGTAAATAATGATTCAATAGTTGTTTCAAAAAATAATTCGTTGAAATTGACCAATGAATTTACTGTTATGACAAGAATTTGGCAAGAAGAAAGATCAAATGATTGGGTAAGGTTGATTGGAAAAGGTAATGTTAATAATAGAAATTATGGTTTATGGGTTCATCCAGATGGACGAAGTTTATCTCAAATTCAAATTGGAAAAAAAGGTTCATGGAATGGCAAATACAGTAATATATGGCCAAGCACTCCAGTTATACCTTTAAGATCATGGACTCATTTAGCATTAACTTTTAAAAAAAATGGAGAACATAAATTTTATTTTAATGGTAATTTATTTAAATCATTATCTACAAATGGCACTCCATATACTGATAATGAACCATTAACTTTAGGTGGAGCAAATTTCCATACTAAATTTAAAGGATTTATAAAAGATTCTTTTGTATTTAATAAAGTATTATCAGATGAAGAAATAAAAAATATGTATAATTATGGAACTTTAAATAATGATCTATCTATTAAAGTATCTAATAAACAATCAATTGGTACATTAAAAGGAAAATATGATGTATCTTATAGAAATAATTTAAGAAAAGATTTTACAATGGATTTTTATAAAAAAGGAATGGTTCGTCAATCAAATAGTTCAGGTAAAACAATATTTGATGAGGTAATACAAACAAATGATGTTAAAAATAAATGTTCAGAAGAAAGAGATAAAGACAAAACATTTTATATTGAAAATACATACGGGAAGGGTAAATATGAGTGCTTAAAAATAGATGATAATAATATAATAGGTAATCACTATTATTCTAATAAAAATTTATATGGAGCAGTAAAATATACACCCTTAAAAGAAAATAATCTTTCAAGAAATAAAATAAATAATAATGATTCTTCTATTAAATTGAAAAATAATAATGAATTTATGAAAAAATCTTTAGAAAGTATTAAAATAAAAATGTATAATGATAATAATCAAATGAACGCAGATACTCAATTAGAAAGCTTTACTAATCCTACTGAAACAATTATAGAATATAATAAAGTTCTTTCAGATAAACAAAAAGTACAAAAAGATAAAATTGAATTAATTAAAGAAAAAGAAAATAACCTACAGAAAATTAATGCACTATTAAATTCTAGTAATGATAGAAATAATTTTAAAAAAAAAATAATATATTCATTAATAGCTGCTATCTTTCTTTTTTTTATATTAAGTTTGAGTACATATATCTATTTTGTAAGGGATTTTAAACCCGGTTCTTAATTTTTTAAATAAAAAATAATTTTTTTTAGATAAAATATAATCTATTACTTAATTATATGAGTGATAATTTAATTACTAATTTTAGTAAAAATAACACTGAACATTTTCAACAGTTTCCAGCGTATTCACTTGGTAATGTGTCTAATAAAGAACAATCATTTTCAGCATTGAATAGAGATAAAAAAAATTTACATAATAGTATTTATTCTGATCTTCCTGATGGAAGGAAAAAAATGATTGTTAAAAATGGTTATAAATTTAAAAATTTAAATAAAATAGATCCTTATTTTTATAATGAAAATGTTGGTCATCTTCCAGGTTGTATGAATGAATGTGAAAAAATAAAAGTTGATAATCCACCAAGAAATCCTTGTGCTGCTTTTGAATTTGATAAATCTGATAAAAGTTGCACATTATATAATACTGTCCCAAATTCACTTGTACCTGATGCAAGTATTGTAAGTGGATATAAAAATAACCACAAATTAAATTTTTCTGAATTATCACAAGGACAAATAGAAAATGTACAAAACAGAATTGGATCCCATTATGTTCAAAAAAAACAAGGAATTATTAATACTAGTTCAATTCATAATTTAAATAAATGTATTAAAGCTTACAGAGGAACTTTAGTATTAAGAACCTTTTTGTATTTTTCTATTGGAAGTAATAGGTGGGATGGTACATATAGATTTATGAGTGTTTATTTAGCATATAATGGTACCCCTGTAACTGAAAAAGTTACTTTTGAAAATAAAGAAAAAGAATTATATAGAAATGCTATTAATAAAAGAGAAATTAATTTTTCAATGAAATCAACTAAAGCTAATGAAATATATATATCTGTTGGTAATGATGGTATTAGATTAAAAAATGTAAAAATAGCATTAAACCTAGGGGATATAGAACAAGAAATCATGACTGTTCCAGTAAATTCATGGATTAAAAGAAGAACAAGAAAATATAAATTTCCTAATGTATTAGATATTGAAAATTTAAAAGTTTTTACTGTTAGTAATAAAAAATATAAAGGAACTTCTAAACAACTAACTGTAACATATTCTCCTAATAAAAATAAAGAATTAGATAATATTTTAAAAAGAGATTTTTTCAGAATTCAATGTGTCTATACTGTTAATAAAAATCATAATCAATGGAGAAACTTATTTCATTATGGTAATTATAATGGTGAAAGAGCGCCAGCAGCATGGCTTACACCAAATAATCCATGGAAGATTCATATAGCTTTTAGAACAGATTATAGTACCAATCATTATTTTAATGTAGATGTTCCAAATGAAGTAAGAAAATATAATACAAGAACAACTATGAATATTGATTTTATTAAATATACAAATGAAGATAATAATAAACCTGGATTTATGGTATCTTGTTCATTTAATGGTTATTGGCGTTTAACTAAAAATTACCAAAGTGTAAATTTCTATAGATTACCTGGAAGAAATTTTTATATTAAAGATCCATGGTATCATAAAAATGATTATGAAGTTCATGATGTTAGTTTTTCTACTGTTCCTTTAGAACTATTAACTACTGGTAGAACTAGAGGAAATTATGAGGAATCTACCAAATTTAATAACATCGTATCTAATTTAAAACCACCCTTTTATCTTATAAGAGTAGGTTATTCAGGTTATAGAGGTGACTATCAATATGTAATCTATAAAAGATTAACAGATTGTACTGGTGTGGATATGTGGTCATTATTTCATACTGATTGGTTTAGTCCTACAAGAGGTGTAAAAAATTTATTAAATAAAGATTTTGAATTATATAATAATTTAACTGATGCTATTAATGGAGCAGATAAATGGAAATTTTGTAATTATGATGATCCAGGTATTGGATTTCCTAGAGATTGTGGAAGAACCAAAGGTGTTGGTATGCAGTGGCAATCAAAAACAAGGGGTAATAGAACTACATGGGGTCTTTATTTATATAAAGCACAAGGAGCTTATTTAAATTTAAATTTACAAAATTCTGTAATTAGTAAAGTTAAAGGTTGGCAGGCTGATCCAGCATGTGTATATAGAAATATTTCAGAGCCAAATGAAGTTTATGTTAGAAACTTAGAACCAATTACTGATAAAAATAATGCTGATAATCAATCTAAACCTAATGAAGATTTATTACAAAAAAATATTTTAGATTATAAAACTGATATGAATACTCTTGGTAATTTCTTATATAATTATAATAATGCACAACCTGATGAAAAATTATCACTTGATTATGCTAAAGAAAATAATGATTTAAAGAAAAAAAATAAAGAACCTAAAGATAATATTGCTGATATTAAAGGATTAGTTAAATCTATTGGAAAAAGTCCAGTATTAGAGAATTTTGATAATAAATGTTCAACAAATATTTATAATCTAGTGTATATATTAATAGTATTTTTAGTATTATTTTATATTTTATTTTTTAATTAAATTTATTTTTTTCATATTTTTTGAATAATAATAATCTGTCATTATTTTATAGTATGACAGATTTAAATAATGTTACAAATCAACTTTTAAATGAATACGGATTAAAATTTAATGAAAACTATAATGATATTGTTCAATTAAATTCAACTATTCAAAATAAAGAAGAATTAATTTTAAAAACTCAAGAAGTAATTTTATACAGAGAAAGAAATATTATTATTTTACAATATTTATTATATTATTCAATATCATTTTTACTATTAACTATATTATATGCTGTAAAAGATATTAATAGGAATGCTTATATTGGTATAGCAATTTTCTTATTTATTGTTCTTGCTATAGCTTGTTATTTTCATGTTGCTAAGCATTTTAATTATTTATACATAAGTAGTAAATTACAAGGTTTAAAAGTAGCTATGCAAGCTTATGCTAAGAAATTACTAGAAAATAAGATACCTCCATATGAATGTCCTACACAATGTGTTACTAAAGATGAAGATGACGATGGTGATGATTCTGACTCTGATTATAAATATAAAAATCTAGGAAATACATTAAAAATAGATCCATCATTAAATGTATGGAAACACGGTGATATCCCTGTTGGTAGAGAATTAGATTTTGCTTCATCTATTGATGAAGAAGATAATCCACAACCATTTTTTGGAACTTCCAGTCCTAGAAATATATATTATGAATGTAAATGGTTAGGTAATAAATCTGGAAAAAATATGCCTACAAATATGAGACAATCTAAAAATAAATATTCAACTATCCCATGTAATTATAGACCAAATAATACTGAATTATCTAGATGGATTTGTCAAAAAGATCCAAATGCACTTGATGCTGATGGTAAAGAACAATACTGTCAAAAAATTAATTAATAATTTATTGTTTAATTTATATAATAAAAATTCAAATAAAATATAAATTATTATTATATAGAAATGACTTCTTATAAGGATCCAATAGATCAAATGAATGAATTAAAAGGACAAAGCGATTCATTAGTAAATTCTACCATTAATCTAATTTCACAGAACCAAGAATTTAATACTAAAAATGAAATTATGGTGAAACAAGATCAACTAAATAAAATAAAAAATGATAGATTAAATAAACAACTTCAATCTTTAAAAGAATTAGAACATAATATTATTAATAAGGATAGATTAATAGAACAAACTAATGAATCAGATATCAAAAATAGAAAAAATATATACATATTATATACTGGTGCTGTACTAGCATTAATTATATTTTTTTCTATTATTCTCTATGCTATAGGAAAAATGAATGATAGAATTTTATCTATTGTTGTTACAATGGTTATTTTAATATTTACATTAATGGTTTTATACAATTATAATATAGCTCATTTTGCTGATATTGTAAATTTTTTGGATAATAGAAAAAATTTAAAACTTCAAGAATCAATAGGAAATTTTGGAAAAAGATTATCACAAGATGTGCGAGAAAAAATTTATGGAGATAAACAAGAATGGGTTGATTCTAATTGTGAATGTCCTGATTCAGAAGATATTTATACAGATGAAGAAAATATTGCTGTTGATATAAAACCAGGATACTTCTATTATGATAAAAATGCACCTAAACAAAATATTGTTCCTGATGGTGGTAAAAAAATTAATGTAGCTTTAGATGCTACTAAAACAATATATGATAAAATTAATTGGGTTGATCACGATAATATATCATCAGACCCTGATAATAATAATGATTACAATATAAATCCAAATGACGATGATGTATATAAAAATGGCATCTTAGTTAATGACTCAACTTATACAGTTAATCTTTAAATTTTAATTCTTTAATTTCTTAAATATTTAAGAAAAATTATATATATAATTATTAGTATAATGTTATCAAATAAATTATGTAATGATGACTCACAATGTTCAAATAATTATATGTGCACATTTAATGAAAAAAACTTAAATCATGAATGTAAAAATCTAAATCAAAATAATTTATATTTAGGATGTCTAGATAAAGATTATAATAATTTTGAGTATATTAGCAGTAATTCTCCAAATCATAATGATAATTTTAATAATTGTTTAAATTTTTCAAGAAATCAAGTTAATAAAGATGGATTTCAACATAATAATTTTATGTTTAGAAAAAAAAAAGAATCATCTGTTGATATGTCTTCTATTAATATTTACTTAATATCTGGAAAAAAAAATATAGCTACTTTACCAATACAAGATTATTTTAATTCAGAATGTGATATAAATTCACAAAATTGTAAATTTATAGCAAAAAATACTTTATTTAATTTTATTAATGCTAATAAAAATAATTCTAGTGAAAAATTATATATTGAAATTAATTACGAATGTTATAATGAAACTAATAAAAATAAAGAAGTAATACCAGTTAATGAAATAAATAATTTTTTCAGTTTTGAAATCAATTGTCCAAAAAATAAAAATGATCCTAGATTTGAATCAAAATGTATTTCATTTTATTTGAGTGATAAAGACTATAATAAATATAACAAAATTAATAAAAAAAAATTATTATATACATGCAACAATCCAATTTATAATACACCTAGAATAGTAAAAAATATTAATGTTTATAAAAAAAATATTTTTAAAAATAATAATAATCAAATAACTAATTTTGAAAGGAAAATTAAAAAGAAAAAAGATGAATTATTAAAATTAGAAGCTGAAAAATATCAAAAAATTCATAAAATTAATAATAATGAAGATATTACTTATAATAAAGCTTTAGAAAATGTAAATAAACTTAATATTTATAATTCTAATGACGAAGAGAAAAAATGGAAACTTTTTAAAAATTTTGATGCCTTACAAAATATTATAGATGACCCACAATATAGCGACGCAATTAAAACTTATAATACTAAAATATATACTGTAGAAGAAGCTATTAAAGTAGCAAATGAAAATAATGAAAGCTTCTTTATTTATTATCATAATTCATTTGAATTAGATCAATATTCATCTTCATTGTATTTTATTGATATCTATAAAATCGATAATAATTTATTTGATAAAAATAGCTGGAATAATTCAAATAATGTTACAACAGGTTTATTGAATTTTGAAAATTATTATTCGGGAAATGAATCAAAGGATCCTAATGATATACAAGTTTTTAAAGATTATATAACTAATTTATTAGTTTATAATCAATTAATGACTGATGAATTAAGATCTTTAAATAGTAAAAATGTTGATGATGTAAATTCAATAAATGAAACAGTTATTAATAATTTAAATAATAATTTAGATAAAAGAATTTCTACCAAAAATCAAGCAATAAAAATGAATCAATCTGAAGAAAATGTAAATAATTTTTTGATTAATTTACTAACAAGTATAGCGTTATTATTATTCTTTATATTTATTTTCATTATATTATATTATTCATCAAAAAAACCCAGTAACATTAACCAATAAATATACTTTTAATTAATATCATTTTCATCTTTTTTTTGTTTTGTTTTTTTCTTAACAATATTTTTCATAATGTTAATATTTTTTTCATAATCATCATCTGTCTTTTTTTCTATTATATTATTTTCAACTAAATCTTTTTTTTTCTTTTTTTGTTTTTTTTCTTTTTTATCATTATTTTTATCATTATTTTTATCTATTTTTATAATTTCCTTTTCTTTATTCTTTTCTTCTTTATTTATTTTATTTCCATTTTCTTTTATATCTAATACTAATTTATTTTTGATTTTTTTTGTATTATTACAAAGTACATTCTCAAATAATTTATAATAATCACTCATTTTATCAAATTTACCTTTAATAAAATCTGACTCTATACTTTGTAAATATACATGATAAAAATCATTACCAAATGATAACATTGATAGAAATAAAAAAATATATAAAGCACAATTGTCTATATTATTATCTGAATCCATATATTCTAATTTAATATAAAGATTTTATATATAAAAAAAATTAATCAGCATTTATTTCTTCAATTTCTTCTCCACTACTATTATTTGATTCTTCTTCATCATTTTGTTCTTCATCATCACTATTAATATTTTCTTTTAAATCTGACTTTTCTAAAATTTCTTTATATTTTTTTATCTTCGAATTTAATGATGAAATTTTAGTCTTATAATCATCAAAAATTATATTTTTATCATCTACAACTAATTTTCCATCTTTTGTTTTCTTTAAAAATTTTTCACCAATTAATAATTCCCAGAACAATATCCAAATTTTTGATAAATTACTTGCTATTAAATTTACTGATTCAAAACTTTTATTAAAATCTTCTGCTAAATCACTAGCAGTTTTATCAAATGCTCTTTTAAAATTGTCTTCATTCTCATTTTCTAAAATTTTAAAAAAGTCACCTGATTTATTAATTGCTGTTCCTACTCCTAGTAATAAAAATAAAGAGCTAAAAGAACTATATACTAATCCTAATAATGCATATGTCATATTTATATTAATAGATGAAAATAATTTTAAATAAAAAATTTTTAATATCCTATTTCATTTAAACTATTATTTATTTTTAATTTTTCATTAACTGAATCTTTGAATTTAAATCCTTTTATTCCTTTTGTTGTTACCAATTTCTTTCCATATCTCTTTGTCAAATATTTCTTAAATTCAACCTTGGAAGGATATTTATGATTCGAAAATGTATCTTCATACCAAATTTTAAATTCATCATATGTTTCACTCATATCTAATAAATCGTCTATGTCCTTTGTTTCTTCTAGTTTTTCTAATATAAAATCAGTATAAATATCACATTGTTTCTGAAATTCTAATGTAAATTTAATAACTTCAACTGGTACTTTTATTCCGTGTTTTTTATATATTAAATAATATTTATCTATTAACAATGCCATAAATAATTCTTTCCAATTTCTTAATTTTTCTGATAATTTTTTATCAATTTCAAATTCATTCGGTTCTCTTGGATTATCACAAAATCTAGATTTAAATTCTACTATTTCCATTCTTCTCCATGTACCACTATCATGTGGAGGTACCTCTGGAATATCATTACATAATAATGCTAATTTCCATTGTGGTTTAAATTCAATTGGATCTTTATGAAGTCCTCTAGCATAAACTTTATCACCACCTGTAAATTCTTTCATTAAACCAGCATTAATTCTCTCATTTTCACTTGGTTCTTCAAAATAACCGAATCTTTTTCCTTTTGCTTTTACTAGTTCCGGATTACACGAATTTGAAGCTGCTCTTTTACCAGTCAATAATGTAATTGGAAATTTAATCGAATAACCTCCCATACAACTAACAAACAATTCTATCAACTTGCTCTTGCCATTCGAACCTGAACCAGTCCAGATTCTAAATTTCTCTTCGGCATTATGTCCTTGTAAGCATGAAGCTAAAAACAACATAAAATATTCTCTTACCTCTTCATCAACAAAAATTGTATCAATGAAATGCTGCATATCTTTGTAATTTTCATTTGATTCTTCAAAATCTATTTTATCAATATCTGTACTCATTTCCATATAATCATCTGGTCTTCCATCTCTTAATTCTCCTGATTGTAAATCATAAATTCCATTTTTAAAACCTATTAAATAATTATTTGTATCAAGTTTATTTACAAAGTTTTTGTCGTAAAACTTTTCTTTACATTCTTTCAATATATTATCTTTGAAACTTGTAGTTTTTAATTTTTTAATAATTTCTAAAACCTCTTTATTTTTATTTTTACATTCTTCTTTATCTTCTTCAGTAACTTCTGGATCATGCGATGTAATTATCTTATTAAAATTGGATATAATTTTCGAATATATTTCTACTAACTCATTTGAAATTTTAGCTCTCAAACTTATACCATCTTTTTCTTTTACCCATACATGGTTTTCAAATTTATACCATTCTTCACTACTATATTTAAAATCATATTGATACTTTTTATATAATACATTAGCAATATCACAATGTGTTGGTGTTTTAATACTTTTTTCAACTAACTTATTTAAACCACTTTCTTGAACTTCTTTATACTTTTCAAAATTATCTATTTTTGCCCAATAATGTAAAGTAGGCAAACCTAATCCTTCATCTCTACTTCTATTCCATTCTTTTTCACAAGTACCTTCTTTAAATTTAGATGATCTTTTACTGAAATCTATCCATAAATCTAACAATTCTTGTGAATTAGCATCAATATTATGTAATAACCAACCTAAACTTATCCACTCATTATATGATTCAGCTCTTTCATCATTTAATAAAGAAACTAATTTTATTATTTCTTCATAATCATCTACTATAATATTTTTTCTTCTTATTCTAATTGTTTTCTTTTTAATATTAATATTTTCTAATAAACCTTGTTTTTCACTTTTAATTTGAATTAATTCATTATCTTTCTTATTTCTAATTGAAAAAAATTGTCCAGGATTACAACTAAAATTATACGATTCAATATCAATTTCATCAATATTACCATTATATATTCCAGTTAATTGATATGGTTCAATATTAGGTTTAGAACTACCATATAATAACCAATTTGTATCTCTAATAACTGATCTATCAACAACATCATAAGGTTTATTAGTCAATGGTAATTCTTCCAATATAGGTACAATCCTTTTTAATACACATTCTCTAATATAATATTGTACTTCTGGTGGTGTAACAATTTTAGGATACAAAATATGAATACCATCTTTCGTTATTGCTTTCACTCGATATACATTTTCTCTTTCAAATACAAAAGCCATTAATCTTTCGTCATCTGCTTCAATATCTAATATTTCTAAAATTATTTCATTATAAATTGATACAATTTTTTTTACAGTTTCTTTATTATGTTTTCTCTCAAATATTTCATGTTCATATTTAAAATCTAAATCAATGACAATTGGTCCAATATCTTCGTGTTTTTCAGTGATGTGTAATTTTTTTCCAGTTAATATAGAATCTTCGTATAATTTATAAAATGTATCTAATTCTTCTTCCTTTATAAAAAATGAACCCGTTGGCTTACCCATTGATGTATGAGTAAATTTTTTACCTTTTTCAACGATATGTTCATCAAGAAAATTATAAATAGTATATTTAGGGATATCAACACTCATAATTGCTATATATATTTTTTTTCTTATATATTTACTTTTTTATAAATTCATTTTTCAATTTTTATTATTTTTTTTAAGATTATTTTTTTTTAAAAAAAATAGATGTCATAAAATAATTTTTATATATAAATTATTTTATAATATATAATTAAGATGAAATATAAATATATTATTTTAATTATTTTACTAATTTTAATTTTTTCATATTCATTGTATTACTTAATAGATAATAAATTAATCAATATCGAATCATTTCAAAACAAAGAACTTGATCATAATAGTAATTACAAACTTGATAAAAATATAATTTTTAATATAATAAATCAGAATTAAATATTTA
>MDSV01059273.1_pt1 | contig 24447 bp, 13 predicted proteins | sample 810851 | NCBI WGS metagenome assembly MDSV01 (sample SAMN05326640, study PRJNA326480) | marine metagenome | isolation source: seawater | place: Atlantic Ocean: North East | collected 2012 | reverse complement strand
CTCGGCGCGCTCGACCCGCGCGCGCTCGTCTCGCGCTCCCCCGCGGATGCCGCGGCGCGCGCGCGCGAGGCGGAGGACGCGCGGGACGCCGCCGCCGAGGACGAGGACGTCGCCGCCGAGCGCGCGCGCGTGCGGAGCGTCGCCGCGAGCGGCTTCGACCCCGATCGACGCGGCGCGGAGCACGCGCGCGACGCGCGCGACGGCGTGATTCTGGACTCCATGAGCAAAACCTTCGGCGCCGGCGCCAGGGCGAAGCGCGCGGTGCGCGACTTGTCCGTGGGCATGTCCCGCGGGCAGTGCTTCGGTTTGCTCGGGATCAACGGCGCGGGCAAGACGAGCACGTTCCGCATGATCACCGGCGAATTCGCGCCGACGCGCGGCGACACGAAAGTGCTGAGCTCGGGCGGAGACGCGCCGCGCGAGTACATCAGCGTCAAGACGGAGCTGAGCCGCGCGAGACGCGCGATGGGGTACTGCCCCCAGTTCGACGGGCTGCAGCCGAACATGACCGGCCGCGAGCACCTTCAGTTTTACGCGCAGGTGAGGGGCGTGCCCGACGACCGCGTGGACGCCGTCGCGGACGCGCTCATCGACAAGATGGCGCTGCGCAAGTACTGCGAGAAGCAGGCGGGGACGTACAGCGGCGGGAACAAGCGGAAGCTCTCCGTGGCCATCGCGCTGGTGGGCGAGCCGAGCGTCGTATTGCTGGACGAGCCGAGCACGGGCATGGACCCCGAGGCCCGGCGGTTCATGTGGGACGTGATCAGCGCCTCCACCGCGGGGCGCACCGTCGTGCTCACGTCGCACTCCATGGAGGAGTGCGAGGCGCTGTGCAACCGCATCGGGATCATGGTCGGAGGACGGTTTTCGTGCCTCGGCTCGCTGCAGCACCTGAAGAACAGGTTCAGCGAGGGGTACTCCGTCGACCTGCGGTTCCAGCCGGGCCGGGGCGGCGCGGTGGCGGACGCCGTCGCCGACGCCGACATCCCCGGGCTGGAGATTGTCGAGACGCACCCCACGGAGCTCAAGCTCAGGGCGAAGCAGGAAGGCATGCGGCTCTGGCGCCTGTTCGAGCTCGTGGAGACGCTCCGAAACGCGCCCGCCCCGCCGCTGGCGGCGGTGGTGCGCGTGTCGGGGGACGAGAAGGACGACGCCGCGCGCGCCGGAACCGGCGTCGCCGGCGGGTCGCTCGTGGACGACTACTCCGTCTCGCAAACCACCCTCGAGCAGGTTTTCGTGCGCTTCGCGTCCAAGCAGAACGAAGAGACGGGCGCCGCGCCCGGCCTCGCCGGCGGGTACCGAGGAGAGGCGATGATGGACGACGCGCGCCCCCCCCGGAGGAAACCGGGGTGCTGCTACCAGGTGTGCTGCTGCGGCTGCTGCTGCCCGTCGTGACGAAGCGATGACGACGCGAACGACGAAAGAATAAAGACGACGAACGACGAAGAACGAAGCGCTCCGCCGCGAGGAGAAGCGACGCGTCGCTCTTCTTGGCGACGGCGACGGCTCGCGCGCCCCCGAACGGGGCGAGACGCGAGACCACCGTCGGAGCTCTCGCGAAAGTGTTTCGTGCGTAAATATAGTATACGTACACGCCATCTATGACACACTTCGCGCGCGACGTCTCACGCCCCCACGCCCCCCACGGTCTCGCGCCACGCCGCGAGCCTCTCGAACACGTTGCGCGGGGCGCCGTCCACCAGAAACTCCGCCGCGGCGGCGGAGGCGCGCGTCGCCGATTCGGATCCGCCGGCGTCGTCCTCCGCCTCCGCGCCGTCCGCTTCCGAGCGCTTCGCGTGGTGTATTTCCTCTTCTTCCCGGCGGCGCACGAAGTCGGCGACGCACGCGTTGGTTCGCTCGGGCGCCTCGTGCGCGGGGCAGTGCCCCACGCCCGGGAGCTCGTAGTACGCCGCGCGCGGGATGGCGCGCTTCATCCTCTGGCCCCACAGCGGCACGACCCACGGGTCGTCGCGGCCGTACACCAGGGCGACCGGGATTTTCGACGCGCCGGGCGCGTCGCGAATGGCGCGCGTCGCTTCGTCCAAAGCCAAAGCGCTCTTGGGCGAAAACACCACGGAACAAAACGCGGCGAGCGCGGGCGCGCGGTCCGTCGGGGCGAGGATGGCGCTCACCAGGGTCTCGGTCACCTTCCCGGCGTCGCCGTACACCAACCCGAGCAACCCTTCGACGTTTCGTCGCGACCGGAACGCGTTCCAATACGTCTCGAACAAAGCGCGGACCCACCGCGGGGCGGGGAGCGCGCCGTCCCAGGGCGCGGCGCGGCGGCGCGCATCGCGCGCGTCCGCGGGTACGAACGCCCAGAACGGTGTCGCGTTGAGGAGAATCAAGCCCTTCACGAGTTGATTTTTCGGTCGGTTCGTTGGTTTCGGCGTCGTTTTCGAGACGCGCGAAATCTCCGTCGCCGCGACGAGCGCGGCGACGTAGCCGCCGAGCGAGTTCCCCGCCACGTACGCGCCTCCGTCGCGCGGACGCACGACGGTTTCCAGAAAGTGCGTCGTCTGTTCGACCCACGTGTCCACGGAGTACCGGAACCCCTCCGGCGCCGCGTCCGCCTCGTTCACGTACGGAAACGCGTCGTCGCTCTCGTCGCAAGGCCACGACGCGCCTTGCCCGACGAAATCGAGCGCCCAGACGCACGTGGTGCGCGCGCGCGTCGGATCCTCCGAGTCATGACCATCGCGGTCGCTCGTCTCGGCGTCGACGAGGGCGCCCAAATCGCGCAGCTGCCGCTCGTAGTGGAACGTCCCGACGCCGAAGCCGTGCAAGAACACGACGTGCTTCGTCGCGACGGAGGGATCGCACCCGCCGCGCTCGAAGTGCACGCGGTGCCCGCGCCATTTGTACGCGCCGTCGCGCACGCGAGAGGAGGTGGAGGCGACGCCGGAGCTCGAGGAGGACGTGGCGGGACGCGCGGAGGCGCGGGCGACGCGCGCGGGCGCCGCGCGACCGGCGGAGGCGCGCCGCGCCGCGGAAGGCACGACACAGGGTGGGGCGTGCGCGGCGTGCGACATCGCGGTCGGTGGCATGCGCGCGACGCGCGCGGTCTCGCGCTGACGCGTCTGTCGCGTGCGGACGCGCGACTCGAGGAAACATCGCGTCGCGTTCGAGCGCCACAGCGCGTCGGATCGACGAATCTTGGCGCTTGTGGGTGTCGACTCGGCTCGGCCAAACCCCCAAATCCAATGTGTTCCGCGATGATCGACAAAATTCGACACCTCACACCTCAGCATTTCGAACGAACCGGAAATAGACCGAGAATAATCACGCCGATGCCTCGAGGTAGTTAAAAGAGCGCGTCCTCGCCCCCGACGCTCACAACCGCGAGGGATCGCACGACCGCTCCGTCGTGTTCTCCACGCGAACGCATCATGGGTTGCTGCGGCCCCACAGAGTGCGTCGAGGGAACCCGCGACGCGTTTTCTTTCCCCTCTCACGCGTCGCGCGCTCGATCGCCCGGACGGGCGGTGTCAGCGTCGCCGCCAAAATCGGGCAACAACGGGAATCGCGCCTCGTCGCGACGCGCGCGCCGCGGCGATCGACGCGCGAACGTTTTCGTGTCGCGTCGATCGCGACGGAACGAGCGGTCACGGGCAAACCGTACGGCGCCGTCTCGCCCCGACCCGCCGCGACACGCCCGCCGACCGCGCTCGACGGGCGAATCGAATTCGCCGCGGGCGCGTTCGACGCGTTCGACGCGGTGACCGACTCCGCGGGGGTTGACGATCCGTCGCGCTCGGCGTTTGTTTGGTTTTTTCGTCGTTCCTTCGTTCGCGCGCGCCGAGACCGACGGACCTCACACGCTCTGACCGTTCGTCGCTCCCGCCGAACGCGCGTTCGCAGTGACACGCCTTGGTCGTACGAGAAGATGAACAAGAACCGTAAGTGCACGGATGTCATCTTCCTGCTCGCGTACTTCGCGTTCATGATCGGCATGGCCATCGTCGGCATCCTGGGCTTCTCCAACGGCGACCCCGCAGCGCTTCTGTTCGGCACCGACTACGAGGGCGACATGTGCTCGGAGGACTACCCCGCGCGGTACTTCCCCAACCCGTACGAGCTGTACACTGCCTCGCAGGCGACGCACGCGTACGGCTTCAAGGATGTCAAGTCCATGTGCCTCAAGGAGTGCCCCTCGCCCGAGGGCACCGACGCCGAGCCCCTGAACTGGGTGTGCAACTACCCCGACTCCTCGGACGGCCGCGGCATGGCGGGCATGACCCGCGCGCAGTGGGCCGCGGCGAACTACGACTACTACGACGACTTGTCCGACGCCTTGAAGACGGACTCCATGAACAACAAAGGCCCGTGCTACCCCGTGATGCTCCACACGGTGAACAACTACGAGACGTGCACGTTTTACGGAGAGACGGATGAAGACGCGCAGACGGCGCTGCACGCGCTGCTCCTCTCCAACGGCATCGTCTCCACCGCCCCCGAGCACAATCTCGGGTTGTTCGTCTCGGTGCTGTCTTCGTTCGTCTCGGACCAGATCGCGGGCCCCGCGGCGATCATGTCGCGCTACATCGACGACTTCTCGCAGGGCTGGGCGGTGTGCCTCGTGATGGGCTTCCTCGCGCCGGTGCTCCTGTCCTTCGTGTGGATGGGCGTGCTGCGGTACTTCACCGGGCTCTTCGCGTACCTCATCATCCTCATGACCAACGTCGGCGCGATCGGCGTGACGCTGTACCTGTACATGAAGGCTGGCGTCATCGGCGACGACGAGATCACCGCGTACGTGGGCGACGCCGCCGCCGACGCCGCCACCAACTACACCGACCCCTCGGAGGATAACCAGGAGATGCTGCTCTACTGCGCGTACGCGTCCACCGTCTTGGCTGCGCTCCTGCTCCTCTTCACCCTGATCATGCTCAAGCGCGTCGCCATCGCCGTCGCGGTCATCAAGGTGGCGACGCAGGCCATCACCGCCGCGCCGTCGGTGATCTTCTTCCCCATCGGCCCGGTGCTCGTCGCGTTCGGATTCGGCGCGTACTGGCTCGCCGCGGCGGTGTACATGTACAGCTCCGGCGACACGGAGATTCGCGAGTGCGACATGGTCGACGACCTGCCCCCCAAGAAGTACTGCGCGGACCCCGACGACCCTCTGAACTGTCACTGCGGCTACGAGAGCGTGATGGACGAGAACCTGCAGTACATGCTCCTGTACCACCTCTTCGGTTTGCTGTGGACCACGCAGTTCTTGCAGGCGATCACGTACCTCACCCTGGCGTCCGTGTTCGCGACGTTTTACTTCGGCGGCGGATCTTACGGCAACTCGCTCGCGGGCTGGATCAACACCCCCGCGCTGCAGAGCTTCCGCAAGATGACGTACTTCCACTCCGGCAGCGCGGCGTTCGGCTCGTTCCTGGTGGCGCTCCTGCAGTTCATCCGCATCATCGTCGCGTACATGGTGCACCAGATGAAGAAGGCGGGCAAGGATAACATCTTCGTCAAGTACGCCGCGTGCGTCGTGCAGTACTGCCTGTGGTACCTGCAGAAGATCATCGAGTGGATCAACCGGAACACGTACATCATGATCGCCATCGAGGGCAAGAGCTTCTGCTGGTCCGCGTGGGAAGCCCTCTCGCTCATCTTCAACAACATCCTCACCGTCGGCGCCGTGAACATCATCGGCGACACGCTGCTGTTCCTGGGCAAGTTCTCCGTGGCGGCGGTGGCCGGCTTGTTGGCGTTCCTCATGCTGGACTCCGAGGCGTACACCACGGGCGAGAGCAAAGTTTCCTCGCCTTTGCTCATCGTGATCTTCTGCGTGCTGTTCGGGTTCGTCATCGCCTCGCTGTTCATGTCCACCGTCGAGATGGCCATCGACACCACGCTGCTTTCGTTCTGCAAGGATTGCAAGATCCACGGCGGCAAGCCCAGATTCGCGCCGCCGCTGCTGGAGTCCGTCCTCGGCAAGGCGAAGAGCAAGAACCCGTTCCGGGGCGATAAGGGCGACAAGGGCGAGGACTCCGCGTGAATCGCGAACGCGCGTGTGGAGACACTGTCACCACGCGCGCGCGCGTAGACGACGGCGCGCGCGCGGTGAGTACGCCGCGTCGCGACCGTGTTTGTGTGTATGTTTAAAAACGCGACAAGACGAGACGCGCGTTGAATTGCTTTTGTGCGCGCCCAATACGACGAAGCGCGGCGATCGGCGAGTCAAAACTCCCGAACGGCGGCAGAGAAGAAGATTCCGCGTCGCGCCTTTTCGCGTTCGGGTTTTTTTTTCCTCATCCTTTGGACACGGCACCCCTTGCGGCTCGCAGTCTTAAATTCTTTCAAATGCGAGAAAGCACGCCATCCGCGCACGCCATCCGCGAAAACGCGCGCCTCCTTTCGTCGAACCCGTCGGCGGCCACCGACGCGCGTCGAGAGCGCCGCACTTCTCGACGGCACGGGCGTGCGATGACCGCACGCGCCGCGAAACTCGCCGCGGGCGCTGTGGGCGCCGCCGCGCAGGCCGCGCGGGGCGCCCTCCCCGTCGCCGGCGCGCACGGTGCCAAGGGCTTCGCCGCGCAGGCGCGGGTGGTGAAGCCATCCCTGCCCGGCGCCGCGCCGTCGAACGCGGCGCCGGCGGCGTGCGTCAGCGCGCCGCTCAAGCCCGGGTGGCAATACGGGACGACCGCTTGGGGCACTGGCGCGGGCGCGCTGTCTGCGCTCACCGGCTTGGGCGGCGCGGTGGTGTTCGTGCCCGCGTGCTCGCGCCTGGGGATGACGGCGAAGAAGATCATCGGCACGACGGTGGTGGCTGTGACGTGCGCCACCACCGCGGGCTCGTACGCGTACACGCAGAACAACGTGACGGACATCCCCGCGGCGTTCGCCATCGGCGCCGTCGGCGCGTGCACGACCCCCATCGGCCAGAGGCTGGCGCGAAACGTCTCGGGCAAGACGCTCCGGCGGTGGTGCGGGGGCGCGCTTCTGGCGTGCGCGCCCACGGCGTTTATGAAAAAGAAAAAGGATGGCGAGCACGAGACTGAGACCACGGTGGACGGCGACCACGCGCCCGGAGGCACCGCGGAGGTTCGGCCGGGGGGCGCCGCGGCGCTTGCTCTGGCGGGCAAAGCCGACGAGCTCGTCGCGCGGGGGGGGATCCTGGAGTACCTGACGACCAGAAAAAAGGAAAGCGGCGAGGAGACGGCGGGCGGCGTCGTCGTCTCGTCGAAAGCGGAGGCGACGCGACCGCGGCGACGGGGATGGTTCGGGTTCGGCGGGTCCGCGCGCGGCGAAAAGGAAAAGGGCGTCGCGCACTCTCCCGCGGAGACGTCTCGAGCCGACGATACGAGCTTGAACAGTTCCGACGGTTCCGTGGTCTCGAGAGGCCAATCCGGAAGCGCGTGGGTCAACTTCTTCGAGCAGTTCCAGGATCGCGTCGACCGCGCGGGCGGCGTTCCCGAGGCGCTGTGGGCGGAGCGCGAGCACTTGGCGCTCGGCGTGGCTGTGGGGCTGCTGCAAGGCACGGTGGGCGTGGGGGGTGGTGTCTTAGTCACCACCTACATGTCCATCGTGTCGGACATGGAGGTGCACCGCATCTGCGCCACGGCGCTCTGCGCCACGCTCGTGACCAACACGGCGGTGTGCGCGCACCACTTCGCGCACGGGAACGTGCGGCTGCGCGTCGCCGCCGTTCTGGGCGCCTCCGCGATGGCGGCGTCGTATGTCACCGCGAAAAACGTCTCGCTGTCGGTACCGGAGCCGGTCATACGCGGGTTCATCGCAGCGGCGCTCGTCGCGTCCGGGGTGAGCATGTTCCGGTGACGCGGCGAGGCGATCGAGAGCGTCGGAAAAAGTCGCCGACGAAAAAGCCAAGCGCGACGCGTACGGCGCGGAGACGCGCATGCGTATGTAGTACGCCGACGTTTTGCGTGATGACGTCGCGTATCACACGAGCGCGCGCGCGCTTCGATTCTCGATTCTCGCGTCTCTGTGAACGCGGACCACACCAAACGCCGCCCGCCCGTTTCCCCCTCTCCGTCGCTCCGTCGCCTCGAGTCTCGAGTCGTTCAAGAATCGCGCCTCGTCACCAAGCAGCATCGAGCTTCGCCTCCGCCGCGCCGTGCGGCGCGCCGCGCGCGCGCCACACGCGGCGCACCGCGCGCGCGTGCTTTTCGTTGACGAAGAAACCGCCCCGCGTTCGAAGCGCGTCGGCGTCTTTGAAGTCCACCACCACCTTGTCCAAAAACGCGCATGCCGGAACGACGTCCGCCTTCGCGTACCCGCACACTTTGCGCAAAGCTCGCAGCTCGTCCCAGTCGCACCACTCGTACAGCTGTTTCAGCGTCCAGCACACCGCCGCCGCCGCCAACTTGGAAGGCGCGAAGGCGACGCCGTCGCGCGCCACCGCCGACGCCTCGAGGACGTACTCGACAATCTCCGACGTCTCCTTGACGCACCACGAGATGTACTCCGCGTGTTCCAACTCGAACGCCTCGGACGCGGACAAGCGCGGACCGCCGTTTTCGCGAAGCTTCGCGGGGGAGCGCGAGACGGGCGGATGACGCGCATCCTCGAGCTCGAGCGCGCGCGCCGCCAGCTTCGCGATGTCGCCGTACGCCGCGGTGACGTACGCGGCGGCGAAGGACGAGCACGTCGGGTGGTACAGGTCGTACTCGAGCTCGCGCAACAGCGCGCGCTCGGCGAGCAGCAGCTGCGAGCGCGAAAACGTGCTCACCTCGGCGGCGTGCGCAAACTCCCCCGCGGGGGGGGCGCACACCTCCACCACCTTCGCCGCGACGAACACGCACGTCACGCCGAGACGCTTGAGTTTGTTGCACAGAGGCTGGTGCGGTCCGTCCAGGTACAGCGCGCGGCCGCGGGGAAGCGCGCCCAGAGGGAGCGCGGGCACCGGTTCGGAGCCGGCGCCGTTGCGCGCCAGGAAGTTTTCGGGGCCTCTGCGCAGCAGAAACGTGTCCAGGTACCTCAGCGCGAGGTGGAACGTCTCGTCTGCGAGCTCGAGCGTGCCGTGCTGGCACGACATCCAGTCCACCAGGTCCTGGCGCATGGCCGCGCTGCGAACGCGTCGACGAGTGGGCGCGGGGCGTGGGGAACGACGGATCGGATCGCGCGTGTCAGCTCGGCGCGCGCGCGTCTTTGCGCGAACGTCGACAAACGGGAAAACCCGGGCGCGCGCGGGGCGAGATTTTCGACGGTCGTCGCGATGCAGACACGGTGGGACGCGACGGAGGGGGGTGGGCGCGCGGACGAGAGGGACGGCGCGACGCGGCGATCGCGATCGTCCGTTCGGGCGGTCGATGCGAACACGCGCGTCGCGAGGTGGCTCCCGCGTCGGATCGCGTCGAACGCGACGTCGTCGCGGTCGCGGTCGCGCCGAGCGCGCGCGTCGCGCTCGGAAAAGACGAGCTCTCGAGACTGTTTACGCACCTGAACAAGTGCCCGTTCTGGACGTAGGGGGTGAGGGCGTGTCTCCGCTCGTTGGCGCGCCGTCCGCCGCTCGTGGAGAACGGATAGACCACGTCCGCGGCGCCGACCTCGTCGGCGGAGGCTAGCGCGAAGCCTGGAGTCGATGCGATGTGGTCACGGGTCAGCGGTCGTGGCGCGAACGCGCGCGAGCGCGGAGGTTCAAAATCTCGGTCGGTTCAAACTCTTCGCGCGTGCGATTGAAAACGCGAAAACGCGGTCGCGAGGGTCGTCGGAGAAGGGCGGTGGGGACGGTCGTCGACGTACCTCGCTCCGCGACAAGGCGTTCGTCGCACGTCAGATCCACAACCGGGGGCTGCCGCGCATCGCCGTCGCCTGCGGGTCGACCGGGAGGGAGCGGGGGGTCAGGTTCCGGGACCGCGCGTGAGAGAAATCGAACGCGCCCGCGAGCGCTTCGTCGGGTGCAGAGAGGAAAAGCGAAGAGGCGCGGGGTCGTACTCTTGCGCGTTCGCGCGCGCGTCACGCGTCTCAGCGCGGGAGGGCGGTCGTTGACGTCGATCTCGATCGTCTCCAGCGCCTTGCGCTTCTTCTTCGCCGGCTCCTCCTTCGCCGCTCGCTCGAACTTCGCCTCGAGGCGCACCGGCTCGGTCGCCTCCTCCGAGGCGCCCGCATCGTGCACCACCGGCCCTGCGCGCGTCCGCCCGACGTTCGCCACGGGCTTCTTACGCGACGAACGCGTGTTCCTCGCGACGGCCGCGTCCGCGGGAGGCGCCGTGCTCGGTCCCGTGCCCGGAATCTTCCGGGGCAGCTTCGTCGCGGTCGCGGCGTCGCCGTTGGAGACGTCCTTCAAAGGCTTCTTCGCGGCTTTCGATGCGTCGCGCGTCGCCCGGCGCCTGGTGGCCACCATGGCGCTTCCCGTTCCACTCCCCTCCCCGCCTTCGCGAGCGCCGAAGACGCGTGTGCCGCTCGACGACTCGCCGCGCGTGTCGCGAAGAACGTGTCGCCGGACTCGCTCGCCCTGCCGCCGTTCGCCTGCTCGCGTGCCGCGCGGAGTGCCGCGCGCGAGCGCGTTCGGCAAACTCAAATAAAACCCGCTGCGAAAGCCGGTTCAAAAAGCGTGGAAAAATGAGACGCGCTGCGCGCGAGCGAACGACTTTTTACATGATTTTGTCACTGGTACGCATACGAACAAGTCTTTTGGAAATGCGTTTTTTTCAGGCCCAGCGAAGGCTCTGCAAAATAGAAAAATAACGGTCGGCGACCCACGCGCGCTCAGTTTCCGCGATTGCGCGAAAGAGTATGACGCGAAGAGTTCTCGGGAAAACCACTCGAATCGCGCCGTGGAAGTCGCGCGCCAGAGGGAGAGGTGCGCGCCCCGGAGTGCGCGCGCGGGGTGAGAATGTCCGCTCCCGGCGCGGAGGTGGGGGTCCATACGCCCCCCGCGGCCGAGGCGGACGCGGCGGCCGTGGCGGACGCGCGGGCGCCCGCCGACGCGGTACCCCCCCCCGAGACGTCGTCGGACGCGAGACGCGCCGTCGCGCCGGCCGCTGGCGCGCCGTGGCGCGCGGGGTTTCACCGGGGGTACGCGCACGGCGGATACGCGCGCGGGGGCGCGGACCTGCTCCGGGCGCTCGCCCGCGCGTCCGCGTACGTGCCCGCGCCGGGAGGCGATTCCGCGCGAGACGCGCGCATCGCGGGAGGCGCGCCCGGTTTCGCGACCGAGGCGCCGCGCGCCTCCGAGCCCGACCTCGTCGCCGTCCCGAACGCGCCGCCCCATCGGACGGACCCGCCCGGGGGTTCGCGAAACGAAATCGACGGCATTTCTCGGTACGGCGCCTCGGTGTCCCACTCGGAGGCGTGGGCGAGCGCGCTGCTGAGCGCGGCGTCGCGATCGGGGACGACCGCTTCTCGCCCGCGGAAATCGCGGCGCGGAGATCCGAAAATCGGCGCGGCGAACCCGCCGCGGCGCGAGACGAGCGATGAAGCGCTCGTCTCCCTCCGACGACGATCGAAACCGACCCCAAACCCGTGGCGGGCGGACGAAGACACGCGCGAGAGACGTGGAAGGTGGTCCTCGACGGTCCCCGTCGCGCGCGACGATTTCGATTCGACGCGTCTCGACGCGTCTCGCGCGCTTCGTTCGACGAAGATTTTGGCGGCGCTCGCGCGTCTCGCCGTCGCCGACGCGACGAAAGCGGACGCGTTCTTTCTCGCAGACGAACGCGCGTCGAAAGACCAGGAAGCGTGTTGTTCGCCCGCGCGAACTGCCGAACCGCGAATCGTCGAATCTGGTGACGCGCGAGAAGAAGACCCGTCGTTCGTTCGCGCCGTCTCGGACGCGTTGGAAACCTCGATCGTCGTCGGGTACCAGGGCGACGCGCTCGCGGCGGATCCGCGCGCGCTGGAACGGCTTCCAAACGCGTGGACCGCCGCGCCGTTCGAACCCGTCGGCGGGCGAGGGAAGGACGTCTGTTTCGCCGTCGTCGCGCCGAGCGGAGGCGACGCGATCGCCGCCGCCGAGACCGCGGCGGAGATCCGGGCGCAGTACGAGCAGATGCGCCTGGGGACGATGGAGGCGGTGCTCGAAGAGACGCGCGCGACGGACGCGGAGCCCGACGACACCGACGCGCGCGCGTCGGACGAGAAGATCGTCTTGAGACGAAACGGGGAGGAAGCGTTCGCGCGCGGCGTGTTTTCATACGAGCCGGAAACGCGCGGTTCGTTCGACGACGCGTTGGCGCGCGTCGCGCGCGCCGCGCGCGCCGCGACGCGGCCCGGCTCGTTCCTCGCGTACGTCGCGGGTTCGAGCTTCGGCGGCGACGAGCTCGCGACGTACGCCGCCGCGCGCGCGGTGGAGACGGCTGAGGGCGCGGCTGATGTGGATTTCGTCGTTCTTCCGCGAAACCGGTTGGGCCGCCGGCGGTGCACGCCGGCGTTCGCGCGCGAGCGCGCGACGAGCGCGTTCCGCGTCGCCGTCGCGCGCCGCGCGACTGAGCTTCATCTCGTGGACGAAGAGAAGATCGCGACGGATCCTGAAACGCCGCCCTCATCAGCGGTCTCGACGCGACGGGCGACGTTGGCGCACGGCGACGCGTTCGGGGTTTCCAGGAAAGAACCCGCGAGGCTCGCCGCGCACGCGCCGCTGGCGACTGTCTCGAGGCGGCGGAAGGGATCATCGACGGCGAGACGTGTTTTTTCATCTTCGTCGTCGTCCGCGACGCTCTGCGCGTACGCCTTCTCCGACCGCGACACACACTCGCGTGTGACGACGAAAGACGGACCGAACGCCGCCGCGTCGTGGCTCGTCGTCGCGTGGACGGACGACGCGGGGGAGACGTTCGCGATCGAGGCGCGCGCCGTCGCCGCCGTCGACGCCGACGCCGCCGACGCGCGCGCCGCGGCGGACGGCGGACCGCGACCGGTGACGACGACAGACTTCACCGAACTCGCGGAGTGGCTCGCCGGTCGGACGCGCGCGGTCACCGCTGCGCGCGCCGCCGCCGCCGGCGACCCGGGACCGGAAGCCGCGGCGACGAAAGCGCCGCGAGAGGCGGACGGAGAAGACTCAGAAGACCCGCGCGCGCCGCGCGCCGCGCGCCGCGCGCGAGCGTTTTTTCAGACTGTCGGCTCCGATGAAATATTTGTCGGCGCCTGCGACGTCGCCGCCGAGGAAGACGCTTTTTTGTGGGGTTCCCGCAGCGACGCCCAAGCGTCGTCGTCGTCGTCGTCGTCCGTCGGCGCCGGCGTCGTGGTCGTCGAGGTCGTGGCCGCGCGCGACGCGGGAAACCGCGCGTTCGCGGCGGCGTTACGCGCGGCGCTGGCGAAGGGAAAAGAAAAAGCCTCCGGGATTTTCTCGACGCGCGTCCTGCTCGGCGAGACGCGCGTCGTCTTCGAGACTCGGTCTCCGCGCGGAGACTGTCTCGACGACGGCGCTCGCGACGACGCGCCGGTCGCGTCGCTCCGCGCGGACGGCTCGGTCGCGACGCGCGCGATCGGCGCGTTTCGCGGCGCGCGCGGGCGGAGCGAGGACGAACGCGCGCCGGCGATCGCGACGCGCGTCGCCGAGGTCGGCGTGGTCGGCGCCGGCGGCGGAGTCGAAGAAACGCGCGCGACAGACGATTCGAGCCGCGTCGCGTTCGCGTTCGCGTCGCTGGCGCGCGTCGCGCGCGCCGCGCGAGGCGTCGACCGAGGCGAGCGCGCGACCGTCCGCGATCTCGTCCCGCCGCACGTCGCGGCGTGTGCGTCGCTCGCGGCGACGCTTCGCGACCTGGAACGGATCGCCGCGGGGCGCGGCGAGCGCTAGCGATCGGTTTCGTTTTCTCATTCTTCGCGCCTCATCGTAGCATAAGAATTGTCACTCCAGGGCACTCGCGGCGTCCTCGGCGAGCCGCGCCTTGGACGCCGCGCTGTCTCTCGCGTACCTTTGCATGGCAGCCTCGTACCGCGCCAGCTCCTCCGCTTCCTCCGCCTCCTCCGCCGCGAGCTCCTCCGGCGTCGCGGGGGGCTCGTACCGCATCATCGACCGCGCATCGTACGCCCCCCCGCCGCCGGTTTCGTACGCCGCGTTTCCGCCGTCGACGCCGTACTCGGGCGCGTCGATGGCGTTGAGCGCGGTGAGAGACACGAACACGCCGAGCCCGCACGCCAGCAGGGTTTTGCGCAGGCGCTCCACGATCGGCCGCACGACGTACGTGCCCAGCAGCCGGTCCCGCGCGAGCATCTCCGGGTCCTTCACGTACGTCTGTCCGTCGTACCACCCCGTCTCTTCGTACTCCACCGTGGCGCTCAAGAGGCGGTTCCGCACGTACGACCAGTTGTTGTAGATGAGCAGCGCGAAGACCGCCACGGCGACGAACGACCCGACGAGCGCGCACACCACCGTCTCGAAGGGCTGCGTCGTGGGGTCGTACGAGTAGCTCGCGATGGGGTACGCCAGGACGAAGTAGAAGAACGACCCGAGCGCGCTGAGCCTCGCGACGTAGCCGCCGAGCTCCTTCCCGCCCCACCCCAGCAGAAGCGAATCTTGCAGCTCCGCGAGCTGGCTCGCCGGTCGCTGGTCCTTCGGAACCGGGCATCGCTGGTCCGCGTCCAGCTCGTCCAGCAGCGACCCGGTCTCGTCGTCGCCCGCGGAAACCACCACCAGGCCGCGCGCGCGGGGAGCCCGGGAGCGCGCGCGCGAGGACGCGGCCCGCGAGGACGCGTCGACACGATCGCGCGGGACGAGGCGCGCGGAGCCAGCGCGCGCGCCGGCGCGCGCGACCGCGGCCGCGGCTCTGCGCGGGAACGCGCCCGCGGAGGAGGCGGGCGCTGCGCGCGGCGCCACCCGAGCGATGCGCGACATCGTCGACATCTCGTGCCGTCGACGGCGCTGTGGGAAGTGGGCACGCGCTCGACGCTCAGCCCGACACGGGCGCAAGCCGTGATCCAGTGACGTCTGACTTTTTAGCGACGTGCGTTTTTTCACGACTAGAGTGCCACTGCCCCGTCTCGTTTGTTTTGATTGGCTGTGGCGTTGCCAACTCCGCTCAGCTCGAGGCTGTGCGCGTTTGCGACCTTCGGCATGGCTGCCTCGCGTCACAACTACCCACACCGTCAACAATGGCGTCTCAGGTGCGTGCACGAGCGAGGCTCCGTACGCGGCACGCGCGCATCGCGCTCGCGTGATCCACCGCATCGCCGGGCCCGAACGCGCGTCGACCCGCGCGCGCCCGCGCGTTTCCGCGCGCGATTGCGTCACGACGCTATCGACACGCACGCGATGGGCGGTCGTCCGATGCGCGCCTTCCTCGTTCGCGCGAGGCCACGCGCTCACCCCAGTCCCGCCCGTCCCCGATACGCAGGTTTTCGCTATCAACGCGCCCGTGCTGGCCAAGGTACGTCGCGGCGCTTCCTCGCGCGCCTCGCGTCCGCCGTGACCGCGCGTCTCCGTCCGCGGAGACGCGCGTCACGCCGCGGACGGAGACGGAGGGTTTTTTCCCACGACTCGCCAGTCGTCTCCGTCGATTCGAGCTCGACCGAATGAAATGGTTTTTCCGAGCGTTCCGTCGCCGCGACGCGCTCGCACCGGATAACTCTCGCTTCGCCGAACGGCTTTTTTCTTGAGTCGTGACTCGAGAGACGAATTCGCGTCGTGAGAAGGACGACCAAAATCGCGTTTGGTTTTTTCGGTCGACGCGACAACTCCGCGGGGGCTGACCGCGAACGCGCGTCATCTCTTCCACCGCTTCCATGTCTCGTCCCGCATCATCAGTCGTCCTTCAAGGGCAGCTCCGCTGGCCTGAAGGCGGCGCGCGCGCCCTCCGCGGCTCGCGTCGCGACGGTCACCAAGGCTGGCGGCACGGACTACGGCCTCGGGCTGGAGATGGCCACCACCAAGGAGAAGTCCATGAAAGCCGGCCGCGCGCCCGTGCCCCTCGAGCTCGAGGACATGCCCCTCCCCCTGAACACGTTCAAGAACAAGAGCCCTTTCACCGGCACGGTCAAGTCCGTCGAGCGCATCGTCGGCCCCAACGCCACCGGCGAGACGTGCCACATCATCATCGAGCACGGCGGCAAGATGCCCTTCTGGGAGGGCCAGTCCTACGGCGTCATCCCGCCCGGCACCAAGGTCAACTCCAAGGGCAAGGAGGTGCCCCACGGCGTGCGCCTCTACTCCATCGCCTCGACGCGCTACGGCGACGAGTTCGACGGCAAGACCGCCACGCTCTGCGTGCGCCGCGCCACGTACTGGGACCCCGAGGCGAACGCCGAGGACCCCGCCAAGAAGGGCATCTGCAGCAACTTCCTGTGCGACGCTAAGCCCGGCGCGGAGGTGATGATGACCGGCCCCACCGGCCAGGTGATGCTCCTGCCCAAGGATCCCGCCACGCCCGTGATCATGGTCGCCACCGGCACCGGCATCGCGCCCATGCGCTCGTACTACCGCCGCTTCTTCGTCGAGGACGTCAAGTCGTGGGAGTTCAAGGGCCTGGCGTGGCTCTTCATGGGCGTCGCCAACTCGGACGCCAAGCTCTACGACGACGAGATCCAGGAGTGCGTCAAGCGCTTCCCCGGCCAGTTCCGCGTGGACTACGCGCTGTCTCGCGAGCAGAACAACGCCAAGGGCGGCAAGATGTACATCCAGGACAAGGTTGAGGAGTACAAGGACCAGGTGTTCCAGCTGCTGGACGGCGGCGCGCACATGTACTTCTGCGGGCTGAAGGGCATGATGCCCGGCATCCTCTCCATGCTCGAGGGCGTGTGCAAGGAGAAGGGCATCAACTACGAGGAGTGGCTCGAGGGGCTCAAGGAAAAGGGGCAGTGGCACGTCGAGGTGTACTAATCGTCCATGCACACGTCATGGGTGGTTCGTGCGCGTCGAGAGGAGCGGCTCGAGCGAAGCGCCGCGCTCTTTTTTTTTGTCGCGAAACGCTCCAACGACGCGAGATGCGCCGTTCGAGGAGACCGACAGCTCCGGCGCGCCATAGCTGACCGGGGCTCGGATCGTGCCAAAGAGCGTGCGGCGGCGTGTTTTTTGTCTGTGTGATCAGAGCTGAACGCGTGCTCGTCGCCCGCGTCGCCCTCTCGCTCGTCGACTCGCTCTCTCTCGCGCGAGGAACGAGTCTCGTTTTTCGTCGTGTATGAATATAGGTAGTCTGCCAGCGTTCGCCGGCGTTCGGTCTCTCTCGCGCTCGTTGACTGCCAATCGCGTCCGGTCGTTCCCTTCGCACTCAGCGTCGCGCGCGCGGTGACGGCGGCATGGCCTCGAACGACGCTCCCCCCCCGAAGGTGAGCAAGGAGCTCGCGCACGCCGCGGAGGATGACTGGAAACGATCGGTGCGTGACGCGGCGAAGCACCGCGCGGTGGCGCAGATGGAAAACTACGACGGCTTCAAGAACATGGTGAGCGTCGCGCATCTCCGGCCGTGGCACGCCGAGAACCTCAAGGACCACTCCGGGCCGGCTCCGCCCGCGTTCGCGTTCGCGGCGGACGGTACGCGCGCGGGGCCCTCGCGCAACCCGGGTTCGGGGAGCGGCGTCGCGGGAAGCCTCGGGAAGCCTCGGGACGCGAACGGCGGGACGTTCGTCCCGCCGGCCAACTCGATGCAGTTCGACAAGACGTGGCGCCGCGCGTGCGTCTCCGGCGCGGCGCGGTGGCGTTACCTGGGTGTGATGCGGGACGAGGACATCGACAAGGTTTTCGCGGTGGACATCACGGGCGCGACGCTCGGGGAGATCGCGGAGGCGCTCGCGGAGGGCTTCGAACGCGTGGTGGCGGATGCCCGCGAAAAAGAATCACACCCGAGCGCCGCGACGCGCCCCGGCGCCGACGCGTCGGAATCGCCACGGAATCATCAGTGGCGCGGCGTCGCCGAGTCTGAGCCTCGCGCGGTGGCGAAGGCTGTCGTCGGCGCGCTGGACCGCGTGCGGCGCGCGGGGCGCTTCGACCTCGCGCGGCGGCTCATCTCGGGAAAGGCGAAGAAGGCGCTGGCGACCCTGTTCGACGCGCTCAACGAGCGCCTCCGCGACGACGAGTCCGCGACGCGCGCCGAGGCGCTCCGCGAAGCCTTCGGCGTCGTCGCGAGCTAACAACGAGCCCCCCGTGGCTCCTGAGGATGAGACGCGCTCGAAACAGCAGAGTGCTGTTTCGTTTTTCTTCGTTCCGTTGGCTACATGATGATTCGTGTTTCACTCTACGTACGTACGTCGTCGTACGCGTCCCGCCGCGTCGCGACGCGCGTCGTCATCTCTCGTCGTGCGACGCGCGTCGTCGTCGGACGCGCGAAAAAACCGCCGCCTTCGCGCCCTCGCCGCGCCTCTCACGCTCGCCGCGTCCGGTGTCGCCGCCTTCGTCGTTTAGAAAGGCGTTTAGAAAGGCGAAGCGCCGCCGCCGATGTTGGAGAAGTTGACGAGCATGTTGGCGCCGAAAGGGTCGGCGATGTGGTCGCAGATGTTCTTGAAGGGACCCTCGCCCGTCGCCGCCGCCTGCACGACGCACCCGAGGAACGCCATCATCGCGAGGCGGCCGTTCTTGATCTCCTTCTTCTGCATCTTGGCCATGTCGTCCTTGCCGAGGTTGGCGAAGTTGAAGTACTTGCCGCCGGGGTACGCGGGGTTGCCCGAGCCGGCGAAGCCCTTCTCCCACCCCATCAGCGGCGTCTCCGCCTGCGACCCGGGGTACCAGTAATCCTGGCCGCGCTTGATCTCGGCGAAGTTCATCAGGCACATGTTCACCCAGAAGATGGTGGTGGGGTCCGCCCAGTAGTCGAACGTGCCCTGGGGGGGGATCGCGCCGGACTTGAACCACACCAGGCCGGTGTCCGCGGGGATGATGCCCGCGCCGCCGAGCACTTCCGGGGCCACGATGCCCGCCACGCCGAGCATGGCCCAGCGGCCGTGGATCACCTCGGAGTACGCCAGCCACTGGGGGTTAACGAACCCGCCCGCGCCCTCGGGGTCGGACATGCCGAGGGGGTCGAAGCCGAAGTCGCCGGGGAGGGTGCCGTCCAGGTAGGTCATGTTCTGGTCCGAGACGCCCATCAGGTAGAGGTCATCCTTGGAGCGGGGGGCAGCCTTGGCGACAGCCTTCTCCTCCTCGGCGGGCGCGGCGTCCTACGACGGTTCGGGGAGGGGAGGGAACGCGCGAACGGTCAGCCACGCGCGTTTCGGGGAGGTCGGTGTGGTGCGTGACGCGCGGTGCGCCCCGATCGCGGCGGGGATCGCGAGGACAGGGCCCGCGATCGGTCCGCCTCGCGCGCGTCCGAAGAAATCGAAAAAAAACCCGCGGGTGTTTTTCGCGCATCGCTTTCGGCTCGGTCGCGGTCCCCCGGCGCGCGCTCGACCGTCGCACGACGCGCGCGACCGCGATCGCGGTCGGCGTGTCGCGTCCTTCGCCGAACGCGCGTTTCGGAGGCATCGCGCACCGCGCGTGTATCGCGCGCGCGCGCCCGGGAACGCCGTATGTCACGCGATAAAAACAGTCACGCACCTCGTCAGCGGCGCGAACGGTGAAGCGCGCCTTGTTGACGGTCTTGGGCGCCGCGGCGGCGACGCGGGCGTTGCCCGCGAGGAAGGACTTGCGGCCGACGACGGCGCGCACGGCGGCGGAAGAGGCGGTGATGGACGCCATGGTGACTGAGAGTCGAGACGTGAGTGGTGGGCCGCGAACGAGGCGGGGTGTGCAGGAATGGAACTCCGGCATCCGCAGCGCAGCTTCCCGTGCGAAACAATCGCGCAATCGGAGCGTTTTTCCGGCGTCTGACGCGACCTGATTGGCTCTCGAGATTCGCAACGCGAGTTGAGGAACGATGGTCTATACCGGATTTTTGGCTTTTTGGCCGGGCGGGCAAAAATACCGTCACGCGGAAAACGAAAAACGACGAATTTGAAGATGGATATTGGTTTTTTTCACACGCTCGAAGTGGAGTTTCCTCGCCGACCCGCGCGCCCGCGTCACTTCAGGAACGTCGCGAACACGAAGAACGCGACGAACGAGAAGAGCGACAGGATGAGCTCTGGTCCCCACGCGCTCGGGAAGATCGGGATGTACACCGGGAAGATCGAGCCGACGAGCCATCCGAGCGCGAGCGCGACGAACGCGTTGAGAAACGCCTTGCCCAGCAAATCTTTGTTCTTGCCCCGCTTTTCGTGCAGAAAGTACACGGTGAGCCCGAACGAGATGGCCATCTGGAACGCGGGGCCGCTCGACGTGCTCTGCACGATCGCCCAGCCCGCCATGATGGCGTAGATCACGCCGCGTCTCACGATCGTCTGGTCGTCCGGCCGCTCGAACCGCGCCTTGAGCCGCTCCAGGAACGGAGGGACGTAATTCGGGTCTTTTTGTTTCGCGCGCAGATTCCGCAACCCTTTCGCTTTTTTGCGCGTCCGCAGCTTATCCTGGATGATCCGGTCGAACGCGGCTTCGATGGATTCCACGCCCGCGCTGTGGCCGCGGTACGTGTCCACCAAGTAATTGCGCGCGTCCTGCACCTCTTCGTACGAAGCCTCGGAGTCGATGCCCAGCCGGCGGTACGGGTCGCGCTCCTTCACGCGAGGGAAAACCGCGCTGGGGTCGAAGTTCTCGCCCGCGAACGCCGCGGGCGCGTCTCCCGCGAACGACGACGTCTCGGAGTCTGCGTAGTAGTGTGGGGCGTCACGAGAAAGCGTGGGTGCGTGATACGGGTCAGCGCGTTTCGTTCGGCCGACGCGTCACCTGTCACGCGCGGGTTCCGATGCGTCGACGCGTCGACGGAAAAAAAAAAACCCTCGACGAGTCACCAGACTGGCGCGCGTCCGACGCCCGCGCTCTCTGCGGGGGGGAGAGACGAGGCGGAAGTGGATAGAGGCCCCGTCGTCGCGTGACAGGCGGCGGGTGGAGACTCGCGCGGCGTCTCCGGAGGCGGGCGCTCTTCCCGGCGTGCCGTCGCTCGTTCGACGCGCGGTGTCGACGGCGCCGCGGAGCGAAACCCCATCCCCGCGTACCTTCCGTGGCGGCGGTGCGGACAGACCGCGCCGAGCGCGCGCCGCCCACGCGCATCGCGACCCGGTCGCCGCCGGTGCTCCCGACGTGCCTGCCGGCCAGCGACGCGCCGCGCGCGCCCCGCGGGCGCTCGGGCCCGGGGCGCGCGGCGGACGCGACGCACGTCGTGGGGGTGGTGAGCGCGAACATCGAGGGCGATGTACTGCGCGCCACGAAGTGATGAAGCTGGGGACGAGACGCGCGCACGCCACGAGCGCGAGCGCTTCCCATCATCACACTTCGCGGCGCTCGGCGACGCCGAGATCTTCCTGAGGTTTCGCGCACAAAATCGCGACTCGTTGCTCTGTCAAGACTTCTTCATTTTCACTCAGACCCGCACTCTGGCACTCATCGGAGCGACGCGCGTTTCATCGATCACCAAGAACGACGTTTCCTTCCCGAAGAGGGCTCGCGTTCACAACCTTCGGCACCGGCCTAGATGACGACAGAGGTGCGCGTTCCTTGACGAAGGCGAGAACGGTTCGCGATGGGTGTGAAACGGTGTCCGCACGGTCAGCGGAAAAGCAACTGCGTGGCCTGCAACCCCTGCCCGCATGGCAAGCTGAAAGACAGCTGCGCGGACTGCAACCCTTGCCCGCATGGCAGGCTGAAACGCATGTGCGCGGACTGCGGCCCTTGCCCGCACGGGAGGTTGAGAAACGACTGCGCGGACTGCAACCCGTGCCCGCATGGCAAGCTGAAAAACAACTGCGCGGACTGCAACCCCTGCCCCCATGGCAAGCTGAAACGCAATTGCGCGGACTGCAAGCCTTGCCCGCATGGTAAGCTGAAACGCTTGTGCGCGGACTGCAACCCTTGCCCGCATGGCAAGCTGAAACACTTCTGCGCGGACTGCAACCCGTGCCCGCATGGCAAGCTGAAATACAAGTGCAAGGCCTGCAAAGCCGCTCGCGCGGGTCAGCCGGCTCCGCCCGAGATCAAGCCCGACCCCGAGATCTAGCTGAAGTGTGTGGTAGACTGAAACGCCTCTCGAACGAAACGCCGTCGCGAAACGCGCCGCGCGGCGCGGTTGCTCTGTTGATGACATAGTACCGTAGCTGATGACATAGTACCGTAGCTATTGACACGACCAAACACGACCCCAAAAGCTCTCGTGTTCTGTCTCACGCCGCGCCGCGCGAGGGCTCCCACGCGTCGCGCGACTGACGACACTGACGACCCGCATCGTCAGACGCGGAACGGCGCATCGCACACCGCGCACGTCGCGTTTTCGCCGCGCGCGAACGCCTCGCAGTGCGCGGCGCGGCACCTCGCGCACTCCGCCGCGGCGGAGAAGGACCCCTCGGTCACGGCGCGGCGCGCGGCGTCGTCGGAGGCGTCCGCGTTCGCCCGCCGCGAGTCGGGACTCGCGGCGAGCGAACGCAGCGTCGCCGCGCACACCCACCCGGCCACCTCCGACGCGTCCGGCGCGAACGGAAACTTAGTCACAACTTCTCGGAAAGGACCCCCGGGCTTCGCGCCGCGCGCGACGGCGTGCGCGCATCGCGCGAGCGGCGCGAGCGCGGCGCGCGCGCGCGCGCCTTCCTCGCCCTCGAACTGCGCGGCGACGGCGGTGGCGGTGGCGGCGGCGGCCAAGTACTCGCCGCCCAACGCGTGCGCGCCCAGTCTGAAGTGCCACGCCGCCGCGAAGCGACACGCGCACGCGCGGTGTTTGGCGTCCAGAGGGAGCGCCGCGACGTGCCTGGCGAGCCTCGCCAGCTCGCGCGCGGCGGCGAGGTTGCGTCCCCTGGACAGATCGAAACGCTTCGGTTTCGCGACGCTCGCGTCCTCTTTCGATGCGTCGTCGCCGGCGCTCGCGTCCGTCTCGATCGTCTGAGACACCGCGCGCGCGAACCGCAGCGCGCGCGCCGCCACCGCGTACGAGCGGCACTTGGCGGCGGCTTTCACGCTCGGCGCGGCGCCGGAGACGGCGCGTTTCGTCGCCGCTTTGAACGCCGACTCGCACGTCTCGTAATCGCTCCTTTCGAGCGCCTCGATCCCGCGCAAAGACCAACGCAACGTCTCGGGGTGCGTCTGGTTCAAGACACGCGGCGCGAGTGGACGCGGAGGAGGCTTAGGGTTTAGGGGTTCGGCTTCGAGTTGAGCCGCGGCGCCGACGGCGCCGACGGCTTCGCCCGCGCGCGCGTTCGGCGCAGCGTCGCGAGACGCCTCCTCCTCCTCCTCCTCCTCCTCCGCGTCCCCGAACGGGTCCTCGTCGCTCACCGCGCCGAACGGGTCGTCGTCGGTCGGCGCGTCGTCGATCGCGACGCTCACAGGCGCGTTCGAGAAAGCGAGGCTCGGGCCCGTTCGGTCGAACGCGTCCGAGTCGAACGCGACCGGCGCGACGAAGGGATCCGCGACGACGCCGGGCCGCCCCGCCGCGCCCACCGGTCGGGTCCCGCGCGCGTCGGCGCCGACGACGTCCCCGTGTTCGAGTTCGGTTCGCGCGAACGACCCCCGCTGCTCCGCGAACGACCTTGAGAACGGCGTGCCGAACGCGGAGGCGTCGTTCGCGTGCGTCGTCGTGGACGCGCCGCGAGGGTGCGGATGGTCGGCGTTCGACTCGAAACCCGGCGAGCGAAACCCGCCGCCGGCGTCGCCGAACCCGAACCCGAACCCGAAGCCGACGACCGCGGCGTCCGAGCCCGGTCGGGTCTCTTCGCGCGTCGCGCCGACGCCGGGGGCGGGCGGGTCCGACCCGAACGGGTCCGAGCTCGGACCTGGAAGCGCGAGCGCGCCGAACGACGCGCCCCCGGGGTGCCCCGATTGGTGTCCCCAATCGGTGCCCCAATTGGTGTCGTCCCCCGCGCGCGTCGCGCGTCCCGGCCCGAACGCGTCGTCCCCCGGCGAAATCGCGAAGACGTCCCCCCCGCTTTCGAAAGTATCCCCGTCGCGCTTTCGCCGGGAGACCCCGACGCCGAACGCGCCGTCGCCGTCGCCGTCGCCGGTGCCGCCGACGGTGAAGGCATCCTCCTCGTCTTCCGGCGCCCAAGGGAACGGGTCGAACGTCTCCGAGCCGCCGTCGGACGCGTCGGACCCGTCGTCGTCGAAGGCCCGGAAGGGCGGCGGGGGGGGCGCCAAGACCCCCGGCGACGCCGAGGGCGTCGCCTCCGCGGCGGTCGCCGGGACGACGAGCGGCGCCGGGCGACGACTGCCGGACCCGAACGGGGAGACATCTCGATCTCTGTCCGTCCCCGTCGTCACGCCGCCGCGGATCGCGCCGTCCGCGTCCCTTCGGTGGTTCGAGCTTCGCGCTTCGATCTTCGCGGCGTCGCCCTCGACGCCGCCGGCGAACGGCGCTGCGCCCGCGACGCGGCGTCCGAGCGCGTCGGCGTGGGTCAACGCGGAGACCCGGCTGGTTTCGCGCGTCGGCGCGCCTTTCGTTTCCGGCATGACGGACGCGGGGACCGCGGACCACCCCAACGCGACACCGGTCCCCGCCGAGGCGCGCGCCGCGCCCGCGCGGTCGAGCGGGCGGAACCGAGGCCCTTGGCCGTCCGAAGCGCGTCGCGCGTCGCGCCGCGCGCGCCGCCGCGCCGCCGCCGCGCACG
>MDSV01149639.1_pt1 | contig 24452 bp, 22 predicted proteins | sample 810851 | NCBI WGS metagenome assembly MDSV01 (sample SAMN05326640, study PRJNA326480) | marine metagenome | isolation source: seawater | place: Atlantic Ocean: North East | collected 2012 | reverse complement strand
TCAACTTCTTCAAAATGTAATTTTGGGTTAGAAACTCTTCCTGCAAGATTTCTTTCATGCCCCCCGGAAAGATTGTCAATTACACGAACTTCAAAATTATTATCAAGTAATAAGTCAACCATGTGACTACCAATAAATCCAGCTCCTCCTGTTACAACGGCAACCCTTTGTTTCATTACGCTGCTCCGATTTTTTTCATTGTTCTAACATTGTAATATTTATCATCATCGATACTATTTGGTAATTTATTGTTAGCAAATGCCTGGCATAAATCCCTAATGGCATCCTCAACACTATATTTTGGTTTAAAACCTAAAATCTTTTTTATTTTATCTGAATTTATATGATAAGATCTTAGATCGTCAGATGGCGTGACCTCAATACTAATTTCATCTTTATCTGGAAATTCTTCAGCAACAACCTTTTTAACAGTTTTAGCTATATCCATAATACTCATATTTTCATATCCACAGTTAAAAATTTGATTAGCTATTTTTTTGTTGGGCGCATCTAATAGTAGTTTACAAAGATCAGCATAATCTTGTATATGAAGATTTGGGCGTAATTGACTTCCTCCAAAAACAGTAATATTCCCTTTATTAACAGCAAGGTTAGTCAAAATATTTACTGACAAATCAAGTCGCTGTCGCGGTCCATAACCGCAAACAGTTGCAGGGCGATAAATTGCACCAACAAAATTTGCATCTGTGTATTTAAACAATATTGGCTCACATAATCCTTTAAACTTGTTATAGAGCGTAAGCGGAAGCAGAGGATGATCTTCTCTTACATCGGGCTCTTCACTTATTCCATAAACAGAACTAGAAGAAGCGTAGATGAACCGCTTAACACCTGCATCCTTTGCAATTTTCACAATTGGCTCAAAAGCATCCATATTAACTGTAGTAGAAAGCTCTTCATCTAATTCAAAACTTGCGTCATTTGAAATACATGCAAGATGAAGTACAGCATCAACCCCTATCATTAAGGACTTGAGTTTATCAATATCTCTTATATCACCTTTGACTACTTTTAAATTAGAATCACTTTTCGGAAGAAATTCTGAACCATAATACTGAATATCATAAACCGTAACCTGATAACCCATATCTAACATTTGTGGAACTAGCAAACTTCCGCAATATCCTGCACCGCCAGTAATAAGGACATGATTATATTTTAAATTCATAATTATTCATTCTCCATTTAAACGACTTTATTAAACAGTTTTTATTTCATAACCAGCAGCATTAGCATCATTATAAAACATTTTGACAGTATCCAAACTAAATTCTGTTAAATCTTTTCCCAATAACTCCAGTTTATTGAGAATCCCTGGTGTTGCCGTAATAATATGACATCCAACTTCATCGGCTTGAACTATATTCAATAATTCCCGTGGACTTGCCCATAACAACTCTGCTTTTGGTAAAACTTTTAAAATTTCAACACATTCACGCATTACAGGCATTGGATCCACACCTGAATCAGCAATTCTACCAGCGAATACTGAAATAATAGCAAATGTCTCCTGAGAAAGATTTTTTGCAACTTCCTCCACCTGATTAAGAGTGAAAATAGCTGTGATATTGAGCTTAACTCCTGATGCTGAAAGTTCCTTAATTATCGGACCAGTAGATTCACCTTTAGTATTAGTAACAGGAATTTTTACATTTACATTTGAACCCCAGGATGATATCAACTTCGCTTGCGCTAACATATTTGGTAAATCATCTGCAAAAACTTCAAAGCTAACTGGGCGGTCTGGGATTGATGAAATAACCAATTTAGCAAACTTTTCATAATCAGTGATGCCAACTTTTTTCATAAGTGTTGGATTCGTGGTAAAACCTTTAATATGTGGATTATTATATAGAGTTAGCATGCTATCTAAATCTGCTCCGTCTGCAAATAATTTTAATTTCAATTGATTTATATTATTCATTTTTTTCCTTTATTTAACAGATTCCCATTTCATTTCATACTTTTGTAATTCTGGATGTGAAACTAGTAAATGCCAAACCAAGGCTTGAAACCCCTCTGTATGCGGAGTAACATTCTCATTATTCACAGTTGGTATTATAACACATGCATCAGCAACGCTTGCTGTATAGCCACCATCTCTGCCTACCACACCACAGATTTTGGCTCCTACTTTTCTAGAAAGCTTAAGCGAATTAACAATATTAACGCTTATACCTTTTTCAAGATTTCCGCCTCCAACTGAAAATATAAAAAGCAAATCATCTTTATTTAACTTGCTTATTTTCAACCAATTTACATATGCTGTATCCCAACCATCATCATTTACCCTAGCTGTCAGCTCAGACACATTGTCTGTGGGCGTATAGGACTCAATTCCACAAATTTTTCTAAAATCATTTACCGCATGAGATGCATGCCCAGCTCCTCCTCCTACTCCAATCAAAAAAAGGCGACCTTTTTTTAACCTAACCTCAACTAAATAATCAACCATTTTTTTTATTTGTTTTGTGTCCAGACCGTCTATTATATCTTTTGACTCTTTCAAATACTTATCAATAAAATTCATTTAACCATCCTTTTGGCTTGCTACTTTAGTTCCATGTGACCTTATCAGTTCAACTGACATTTTTAAATTTTCAGCTCTATAGTCTGATTGAACAGATTTATTGTAAAATGTATCAATCAAAATTGTACTACAACCAGCTGCCCTACCTGATTCTATATCCTTCCAATTGTCACCAATAAGAAATGATTTTTCCACATCAATATTCCACTTTTGCGCCAAAGTATTTATCATGCCTGGTTTTGGTTTTCGGCATTGACAATAATCACTATCAACATGTTCACAAACCATTATTTCATCAATAGGTAATTCATTTAAAATAATGTCATTCATCTTTTTTAGAGCACTAGGTTTTAGAATGCCTTTAGACACATCAGGTTGGTTTGTTACGATGAATAAGTCAAAATTCATTTTACGCATATCTTTTAATGGCCTATTTATATTTTTAAAAAGTTTGAACTCTTCAATTTTCCAAGGTGCAATTGGTTTAGTGCTACTACCTTCTCTGAAGAGTACTTCATTAATCACCCCATCCCTATCTAAGAAAACTGCTCTATTCATTAAGAGTTTTTTTACTTTCAACATAGTTCTATTTGAATAGGTTGAAACATCGAAAATATTATGATAATAATTTTACAAAGCAGATACTTTCATTTCTTTGACTGCTAGGCCTTTCGTTCATTTTTTCTGCTTTCTTTATAACTACTATAAGCCTGTTCTAACCCTTCTTTTAATGAAAAAGCTGGTTTCCAGTCAGTTTGCTTTAACCTATCAACATTAAGTAGTTTCCTCAGCATGCCATCTGGTTTTGATAAATCCCATTCAACCGTACCCGAAAACCCTACAATTTCTTTAATCATTCCAGCCAATTCATTAATTGCAATGTCTATACCTGTTCCAATATTAAGATGAGAAACATTGCTAGAGTAGAGATGGTTAGCTTCAAGGTTCTTGAAAAGATAGATACATGCATCTGCCATATCTTCAACATGAAGAAATTCACGTTTTGGGTTACCACTACCCCATAATGTTAATTTTACTTTTGAAGAATTTAATATTGAAGAAATACCATATTTATCTAAAATGAAAATTATTTCTTCATTTGAAGAATTTTCATTAACGCTTTCGATTGAATGCTTACTCAAATCTTGACGTATTGATTCCATATCTTTATTCTCCAAACATTTTGCAAGATGTATTTTACGCAATAGAGCAGGGAGCACATGAGATGTTTGAAGATTAAAATTATCCTTTGGTCCATATAAGTTAGTTGGCATGACTGAAATAAAATTTACTCCATATTGTCTATAGTAGCTTTCGCACATTTTTATACCAGCGATTTTAGCAATAGCATAGGGCTCATTTGTTGGCTCTAATGGACCAGCCATTAAATATTCTTCCTTAATTGGCTGCGAGCAATCTCTTGGATAGATACAGGAGCTACCTAAAAAGAGCAATTTTTTTACGTTAGAGATAAAAGATTGATGTATAATATTATTTTGAATTTGAAGGTTGTCATATATAAAATCTGCTCTATAGGTATCATTTGCCAAAATTCCACCTACTTTGGCTGCGGCCAAAAAAACATATTCTGGCCTTTCGTTATTAAAGAATGTTCGCACAGAAGCTTGGTCACGTAAATCTAATTTTTTATGCTCTATTCCTATCAAATTAGTATAACCATTTGACTTGAGATTCCTCCAAATTGCTGAACCTACCATTCCAAAATGACCTGCAATAAAGATTTTTGAATTAAATTTCAATTTTGAAATAAAAAATATTAATTATTAGTTTTTGAATTAAGGTATTAAAATGATTTAACTATTTTGATGATGGTCAGAAGCCTCGCTTTTTAACCTTACTCCAATCAGAATGGACCATTTTTCTTACAAGTTCATCAAAAGATGTCTTTGGTTTCCAACCAAATATTTTTTTTGCTTTTGAAGAATCACCTAATAAAGTTTCTACCTCAGTAGGCCTGTAATATTTAGAGTCAATACCAACAATAGTTTTCCTTGAAGCCTTGTCAATCCCCACTTCATTTTCATTTTTGCCTTGCCATTCGATATGAATGTCTAATTCTTTAAAAGAACATTCAACAAATTCTCTTACAGAATGCTGCTCCCCTGTAGCTAAAACAAAATCTTCAGCATTATTAAGTTGTAAAATTTTCCACATACCTTCACAATATTCTGGAGCATATCCCCAATCACGTTTTGCATCTAAATTGCCAAGTAATAACTTATCCTGTAAACCTTCCTTGATTTTAGATGCTGCCTGCGTGATTTTACGTGTTACAAATGTTTTACCTCTACGAGGTGACTCATGATTAAATAATATACCATTACATGCAAATAGGTCATAAGCTTCTCGATAATTTACAATAATCCAATAGGCATATAACTTAGCAACACCATAAGGCGACCTAGGATAAAAGGGAGTAGTTTCTTTTTGAGGTACTTCTTGGACCTTTCCAAAAAGTTCACTGGTAGAGGCTTGATAAAATTTGGTATTTAATCTTGTTTCCCTAATAGCATCTAGAAAACGTAACGTACCTAGTGCATCTACTTGAGCAGTATAATCTGGAATATCAAAAGAAACCTGCACATGGCTTTGCGCTGCAAGATTGTAAATTTCATCAGGCTCTGTTCTCTCCAATAATCGGTTTAAATTACTAGCGTCGGTCATATCTCCGTGATGAAAGAAAAATTGATTCTCATATTGGTCATTATTAATAATGTGGTCAATTCTTCCTGTATTAAATGAGCTACTTCTTCTTATAACGCCATGAACTTCATACCCTTTTCTAAGTAGAAATTCGGCTAAATATGAGCCATCTTGGCCCGTAACGCCTGTAATCAATGCTTTTTTCATTTTATAATATATTTTTTAAACACTTTGATTTGATATAAATACAAGAATTTATTGTCTTTTCTTAACCCAAGGAATAAGTTCAAAAATATTTTTTATTATTAAAGTCTTTGCTTCAAATATTTTATCCAGAATCTCCTTTTCACTATTTGTGAAAAACTCCTTAATAAAAGCAATGAACAAGCCTAAAGCAATACCTAATATTCCAGCTAGTATAACCATCCGTCTTTTATTTGGTTTAGAAATTATATGGGGTACTTCAGGAGGATCAAGTATGACCACGTAATTTGATTCTTTTACTTCTTCAATTTTTGTCTTTTCAAGTTGCTGTTTTAAAGTTGTAAATACACCAGTTAATACAGTGACCTCTCGACTGAGCCGTTGTTGCTCTAATTGAAGTGCTGGTGAATTCTCAATACGTCGATTTCTATCAAGAAATATTTTAAGATCTTCTTCAGCAGACATCAATTCATTTTCAGTATTAACAATTCGTTCCTCAATAAATATTTTGGTATCAATGGTTTTTGTTTGATTATACTTGCGTTGATGTGCATCTAATTCTTCAATAAGCGCTTGGTTAACCTGTGCTGCTAATTTTGGTTCGTTTGCATGTACTTTTAATGTAAAAATACCTGTGGTAATATCTTCAGAGACATCAATCATTTCTAAGAGAGCATCAACTGCAATAACTTCAAATTTATCCACCTTAACCTCAGGTTTTCCGTCGCCGCTAGTTAATATTTTAAGCAAAGATTTTTGAAGTCCAAACTCTTGAGTATCAAACTTTCTTTTAAGTAAAACTCTAGCCAAGGAACGGCTTTTAATTATTTCAGGATAAACCCATTTAGTCTCGGACTGTCCAGTAGGGATATTAATTCCAAATTGAGCCGCAAAACCTGCTGCCTGAGATACACCAGTCCCTCCAGAAGATGACATTATTTTTGCTGTTGAAGTATACGTAGGTATAACAAAAAACAGAATATTGACAATCATTAAGACACATAAGACTGTAGGAGTTATAATAATAACCTTGAAATGGCGTGCAATAGCAAGCAAAATATCAGTGAGAGATATCGTATCCTCCTCAAAGTAATAATGCTTTAGATGATTGGGGTTTTGTTTTTCTGAAACGCTCATATGATTTTTAAATTAAAAAGAGTAACACTTTATTTGAATCTTTAATTTGTATATACTTTTTAAACTTTTATCTTTTAGATAAAGCTCCGCCTTGTGACCCACACAGCCAGTAATAACCCACATTCATTATTGTCCACTTGCTCTAGGAGAAATTTAATCCTAATTAAGAAGCTAAAATATCAGCTGTACAAGTTTAAGGTCTCTTTACTGGCTTACCCCAGATGAGCAATGCATGATTCATATCCAGCTGACCCCACAAGATATGTAATTCTTTTACTGTAACGACCATAGTTCGAATTTTTCGAGAAATATCTTTTCCTCGCCTCATAGATATTCGATCTAATTCTAATTTGTTAATATTTCCAATTAAAATAATATCAATTAATCCAGAATCAAATCCACGAGCATAATCACCTATTAGATAAACTGTTTTAACATCACCTAATTTCCCAATAAGGGTTTCTACCAATTTATCAACACCTGAATATTTCCGCACTACAGACTTCAATTCATTGAAAAGTGGATGTTTAGTATTAGCATAATATTCTATTGTCCTCCCTACACTTTCACCCGAAATAATCTTTGCCTGGGAAAGGCGATTTAACTCCACGCGAACACTATTAGTAGACTCACCAAACTCTGAAGCTAATTCTCGCAGGTATGCTCGAGTTCCAGGGTTAAGGAAAAATTTCATCAAGAGTTTTACTCGTGTCTTTGATGTTATTAATGTATCAATCATATATCTATAAAGAGTAATATTTTTACTCTAATTAAGTTTAAATAATAAATTATTATTTTCCCATATAAATATTTGATATATGCTCACCTATTGCTAATGAACTAGTTGCTGCTGGTGATGGAGCATTGATAACATGAATCATATTTTCAACATTTCTGATTACAAAATCATCTACAAGCCCACCATCTGGCGCTAGGGCCTGAGCTCTTACTCCAGCGGGACTATGTGAAATATCATTTGCTGTTATCTCTGGTACTAATTTCTGTAATGCACTTGCAAATGCGACTTTAAAAAAAGATCTATAGTATTCACCAATAGCTATGTTCCAATACCTCCAACCCATGCGCCAAAAACCAGCGTAAGAAAGATAGTCAAAGATTTCTTTTAAATTAATATTGTTCTTTTTATATCCTTCCCTCGCCCAAGCTAAAACTGCATTAGGTCCAGCCTCAATATCTCCATCGATAGTACGAGTAAAATGAACACCTAAAAAGGGAAAACGGGGGTCCGGAACAGGGTATATAAGGTTTTTTACAAGATGACTAGCATTTTTCTTAAGAGTATAATATTCTCCGCGAAATGGAATAATACGCACTCTACGCCTTACTCCTGCAAGTTCTGCCACCTGGTCAGAATACAAACCAGCACAATTAATTAAAAATTTGGTTTTATATTCAATATTCTTTGACGCTACAATAATACTATCAGCTGTTTTGTGAATTTTGGAAACAGAAATATTATTTACTATTTCACAATTTTTTTGAAATTCTTTAGATAGCTCATCACAAACCTGATTGTAATCTATAATGCCTGTCTCAGGGCAATAAAGTGCAGATAAACCTCTGGCATGTGGTTCATATTCAGCCAATTCACTTGCTGAAAGCTTTTTGATGCCTTTTATACCATTTCTCTGACCGCGATCATAAAGCAATTCCAACGAATTAATCTCATCTTCACTCGTAGCCAAAATAATTTTCCCACACATGTCATATGGAATATTATGGCTATCGCAAAATTTCAGAAGAAGATTTATTCCCCGCCTACAGTTTCTTGCCTTTAGAGAGCCTGGTTTATAATATATTCCTGAGTGAATTACTCCACTGTTATGACCGGTTTGATGTTGCCCCAACTTTGGCTCTTTTTCTAAGAGAATAACTTTTAAATTGGGATTTTTCTTGAGCAACTCATAACCTGAAGCTAGACCCACAATACCACCACCGATAATAATCACATCATACACCTTAGTTAGCCTGTCAACTCAGTTATTGGCTAATGAAACTACAGCTATTGCCTGGGCTAGATTGGCGATAATTGCAGTTACTTCTTTTAAATATTCTGTTTTATCAAATGGTTCCTCTTCTTTCCTCTTGCCAACTGTTATCAAGGTTCCGTCAATAATCTTAGGACTTAGCAAAGACCATTTATTATATTTTTTAGAATCTCTATTAGGGTATTCAACCCAAATATTATTAGTATCGAAATCTGGCCCTAGACCACCAGCCATTTTTATGTAATAACGCAATCGTTTTTTTGGAACATATTTATGAATCCCAGGCGTATTTACTTCGCCTTCAATTCGAACAACATTGGGCCTAGGTAATATTATTATCTCATCTCCATCTTGCACATCAAAGTTGAGATTTGATTTTGGATTTTTTATAATATTCCCCAACGACATACTTATTCTAGCTCCCTTCCGAAAGTATTGAGAAGCTTCTGGATAAGCACTCTCTAATAACCCCCCTGATCTTTTTATAATACTTGTTACTTTTTCATCAGAATTTAAAATTGTATAATTGCCAGGATATAAAACTTCACCAGATATAGTAATCTGCTTTTGGTTTTGGAAATAAGGATCAGGCCTTATTGAAACTAAATCATAAGGATTTAATAAAAAGCTATTTATTTCATCAATCAATTCATTATTTAAACTATCAAAAGATTTTGATATGTTAAATTTGTCATCCATATCTAAAATAATAACCTCAGCGTATTGAGTCATGTCATTATTTAAAGGATCTATCCTAGCTATATCAACTCTGTACCTGTAAACATTACTATTCAATCCTCCGGCCTCTAGGATTAAATCTTTCAGTGTCATATCAGTTTTTAAAGTGTAAGAACCAGGATTCCTGACAGCTCCATTTATTGACACGGGTTTACTAGAAATAAATATCTCCTTTTCATATATTCTGACATAATCATTGGGATGCAAAAAAATATTTACTTTTGAACCAGGAGATTCCAAAAGCTCCTTCAAATTAAAACTTTTTATAGAACGTGTAATCCCATCACTGTTTATACGGACTAGATCAGCCCTATTTAAATAAGTTCGCTCCTTGAATTCTTCATCCAAAAAACTACCCGATTTAAAAATCAAATCATAAAGTGTCATATTTTTCTGAAGAAGATAACGACCAGGGTTTTTTACATGCCCATCTATTTCTACATAGTTATTAGATACCATTTCTGACATGCCATAAACGCGTACTTTATCCATGGCTTGAAGTTCAATGTCATTTTTAGAATCTTTCTCCATCACTTTGGATAGATTAAGCTTAATAATCTCTTCAGTGAAATCTTCCTTAGTACGAATCACGTCCAAACGTTCTAAGTATGCATCCCCAAGAAGGCCCTGTGCCTTGTTTATTAATTCACTTATTTTGAGCGCAGCACCTAAATCATAATCCCCTGGACGAGAAACTGCCCCACGAAGCTCAACTACATTCATACGAAAATCCATAATAGAAAAAATCTTTACACGGTCGCCATCTTGGAGTGGGAAATCAACTTCAGACTTTAAAATCTGATCTAAATTCACATCCGTATACATACGATCCATTCCCAAATCTGCTCGATCTTCAAAAGAGATAATGCGATCAATTTGAGATCTCCCTGTATAGGCTGTGATTTTTAAATTACCCGCAATATCTATTAAGTTTACTAAGCTTTCTTGCGGCTTCATTTCATAGATTCCATTCCGATTAATTTCTCCTTCTATTGTGATAGTTTTCAATCGGCGCGGAATAAATATAACATCATCTAACTGCAATTTCTGGTCTTCAGGCTTTTTACCTGTTAGTAGATAATCATAAAAATCAATTGATGCTATTTTCTTTCCACCACGTATCAATTGAATATCTCGGAGTGAGCCACTAGTTGTTGGACCATTAAAGTAATATAAAGATGAAAAGAGTGTAGCTGAAGGACTTACTGTGTATGCACCTGGCTGCGCTACTTCTCCCAAAACTTGAATTCTTAATGGACGCAGATTACCAAGGCTGACATCCAAAAAAGTTGTTGGAGTACGTCCTAGGGGATTTAAACTTGCATAAGATTGAGAAAACACTTTAAATAATTTTGATTCAAGAAGGTTTAGATTCAAACCATTCACAAATACCTGGCCTATTTCTGGGATGAATACAAATCCTTCTCTATCAACTTCCAGTAGTTGGCGAAATTGAGTTTCGCCCCATAGCATAATAATTATTTCATCACCTGGTCCAATAAGGTAATCGGGATCAACAACACCAACGGACGTTGCCTGAAACAATGCGGGGTCACGCAAAAAAATATCATACCCAAAATAGCCCACTGCATTTTGAGGAATTTTTATTTTTGATTCGATTTTTTTTGTTTCATCGCTTATAGAAAGTTCTAAATCTGTAATATTTTTATCAGCCTCAGAAACCTCGTCATAGTTCATATTATTGGATTTCTCAATTTCTGGTAATTCAATTTTATTATCTGAGTTAGATAGAGATTCGCTTTGAGAATTGTTAAGACTTTTCTCTTTTTTAACAACAGCATCAATCTGTTTATCACTAAAGCCTTGCACTTTAGCTGCTGCCCTTGCCTCAGCTGGGGACATACCAAGTCTTTTTATCTCTTTTCTGGCACTATTAATTTGGTCTGCTGTTTGGCCTGTCAGCAGCGATGCTGAAATAGTTAGGACTTTTAATATATTCTTCATTATAGTTCTTTAAATTTAGTTTGCGTATCAATTTCCAAGATAACTGCCAGGATCATCATCAAAATATTCACCCTCTACGGAATTAAAGGTATACATTGCCAACCAGTATCTTTTTTGTTCTTTAACACTTACTAGTTGTTCATTTCCCGTAGCAAGTTTTTTACCAATATCATTATCTGCGTATAGACAAATTATGATATTAGAAAAATCGCTGAAACGCTTTGCAAGATGTCCACACAGTAGGCGCTGACTATTATTAGCTGTATTTTCATTAATGGTGACATATATCTTCCCCTGATTAAAAGCACTAGATAATGTGTCCACCCTTTCAATATTATAATTTTTTATAGTTGATTCCTCTTCCTGTTTGATAATTTTTTTTTCAACCATCAAATTATCCTCATTAACTAAAACAATTTTTTCTTCAATAAATGTATTTATTTTAGATAAATCATTAGCATTATTTGTTTTTCGATCTAAACCATTATCTTCGGTAATGATAGCGGACTCAATCTCTTTGAACCCTACTTTTGGATTAAGATATTTACCTACCAAAATTGTTATAATGACTGAGAATAAAGAGATAGCAATTGTTGATTTTATGCTTAATAGATATTTTCTCTTATCAGCAGGTAATTCTGTATTACTACTTGATTCATACTTTTTATCTAGTTCTACTTGCTTTTTCTTTGCACCATGTAAATCTTTTGTTCCTAACGCATGGAAAACTTTTTTATCTCTTTTTTTGCTCTTAGGATTGAAAACATATGTTTGGTAATAAAAATAGCCATCTCTTCCCTTTTTGTATATACTACTCATAAATATTTTGTTTTTTATAAACTCCCGATGGAAAGTTAATTAAATGCCTAAATTTATTCAACTACCTTAATAACTACCATTTTTTAAAAGCTGTCTAAGTTTCTAAAAGGTAGCTTAATAGTAGCTACCAGATTAGTTATATGTTATTCAAAAATATCCACATAACCTATTAGCATTTTTTATAAATCATAATTTCTAAACTAATCAGATTCTATTATAGTCTGTGGTAGGCCTTGTACCATTCAATAAATTTCGGTATACCATCTGCAATAGATATTTTTGGTATATAATTTAATTTGTTTTTTGCATGTTCGATGTCTGCAAAAGTTTTTTCTACATCCCCTAGCTGTATATCCATAAGGTCAATTTCAGCTTTTGTATTCAACTCTTTTTCAATAAGACTGATCATATCCATAAGGTCTTCACAGCGGTTATTCCCTAGGTTAAAAATCTCATAAGCGTAATTTTTTTTAATGCTCGACTTCACTCCACTAACTATATCGTCTATAAACGTAAAATCACGTTTCATTTGGCCGTGATTGAATACTGGAATTTTTTCACCATTTCTAATTTTTTCAGCAAAAATATACATCGCCATATCTGGCCTGCCCCAAGGACCATAAACTGTAAAAAATCGTAGACCTGTTGTATTCAAGCCATATAAATGGCTATATGTATGAGCAATGAGCTCATTTGACTTTTTAGACGCAGCATATAATGAAATCGGCTTATCAGTCCTATCGTTAATTGAAAAAGGTGTTTTTTTATTACTTCCATAAACAGATGAACTGGAGGCATATATTAGACCGCTAACCTTATTATTTAGACAAGCCGTAATAATGTTTGTAAAGCCAACTACATTTGACTGGATATATGCATGTGGATTTTCTAAGCTATATCTGACACCTACTTGAGCGGCTAGGTTAACAACTTTTTTAGGTTTGAATTTTTTAAATAGTTTTTCGATACTTTCTAAAGATAGTATATCCAGTTTATTAAAAGTAAAATTCTGATAACCAGACAGAATTTTTAAACGCTGTTCTTTAAGTGCTACATCATAGTAATCATCCATATTATCAATACCACAAACAGTATATCCATCATCTAATAAACTTCTACAAAGATGCATGCCAATAAAACCTGAGCTCCCTGTAACTAATATTCTTTCCATTGATTATTCTATAGTGCCCAATACCTGAAGCCCATTTTTGAAAAATGGCTCTTATGAAAAATAGATTTTACATCAATTATAACCCCTTGAGGTCGTAAAATCCTTTTCCACTGGTTTAATGAAATATTAAAGTACTCCCTATGACTCACCGCCAAGATAACAGCATCTTGGTCTTTTATATCATCTATATCTTGAAGGTCAATACCAAATTGAGCTTTCGCTTCTTTTTCAACTACAATTATATCAGAAACAGTCAAATTACAATTATAATGTTTTAATCGTTTGATGATTGTTATCACTTTAGTATTTCTAAGATCTGGACAATTCTCTTTAAATGACAAACCAAGTATTGTCACATTTGCACCTAATGGACTAATGCCTTGTTTTGCAAGTTCTGAAATTGTCTTCTCAGCTATAAATTTACCCATGTTGTCATTAATTCGTCTTCCAGCAAGAATTACTTCTGGATGATACCCAACTTCCATGGCTTTATGAGTTAAATAGTAAGGATCAACGCCAATACAATGGCCACCAACCAAACCTGGCTTAAAAGACAAAAAGTTCCATTTAGTTGAAGCTGCTTTTAAAACCTCACTAGTCTCAATCTCAAGTTTATTAAAAATCAACGCTAATTCATTAATGAGAGCTATATTTACATCCCTTTGCGTATTCTCAATAACTTTAGCTGCTTCAGCCACAATAATCGATGAAGCTTTAAAGGTCCCCGCTGGAATAATACTTTGGTATAACTCGTCTACGATTTCTAAAGTTTTATCATTAGATCCAGATACAACTTTGGTAATATTTATTAAAGTATATTTTTTATCACCAGGATTAATCCTCTCTGGGCTGTAGCCACAAAAAAAACCTGAGTTATATTTTAGTTTTGATTTTTTTTCAAGAATTGGCACGCATACTTGCTCAGTACATCCAGGAAATACTGTAGATTCATAAATAACAATATCATTATTGCTTAAATGACAACCGACTATCTCAGATGCTGAAATAATAGGATTCAAGTCTGGTTTATTATTTTTATCTACTGGAGTAGGAACTGTTATTATGTAAATATTTGAACTTGCAATTAAATTTTTATCAGTAGTAATTATAAAATTATTTAAATCAAGTAGTGCATTCCCAGATATTTCATTTGTCCGGTCATATTGATTATTTAACTCAGATACTCTTGTCTCATCTAAATCAAAACCAACAAGATTATATTTTTTACTAAATTCTATTGCTAAAGGAAGGCCAACATATCCAAGACCTACAATAGTAATATTTATATTTTCATTCCTCATTTTTTAAAAAATATAGTTCACTTAATCCTATTTCCTTTCCTGTCTACTCTACCTATGACTACGCCAGGGTTACCAACGACCAGAGAAAAAGGGGGGACATCTTTAGTTATAACCGCACCAGAACCAATCATTGCATATTCTCCAATTGTTACACCACAGATTATAGTAGCATTTGCTCCTATACTTACAGATTTCCGCACTATTGTTTTCATATAATAGTCAGTTCCTTTCTGAGGGAATTCTGATCTTGGTAGTTTTATATTGGTAAAAACCATTGACGGTCCACAAAATACATAATCTTCGATTTCAACACCTTCATAAACCGAAACATTATTTTGTATTTTTACATTATTACCTATTTTTACATTATTACCTATATTAACATTTTGTCCTAGGGAACATTGATTACCAATTATTGCTCCGGATTGAATATGAGAAAAATGCCATATTCTTGTATTTTTCCCAATTACAACATCATCGTCAATATATGAAGAATTATGACAAAAATAGTCTGTGGACTTATTTTTCATTTTAATATTTGCCTACTCGCTTCTACCAAGGTTTTTACTACTTCAAGTCCATGATATATATTTGATATTTTCGGTTTTGTATCCCCTAAGTGATTAATAAAATATTCAAATTCCATATCTAACGGCATTCTATTTTTAAATTGAACTATTTTAACTGGTCCATCAATTTTTTCAGGAAAACCAGATTTGAAATCTATTTTTTTAGAATATAATTTTAATGGCTTGTCATTTAATGAATCCTCAAACGTAATCATAGCTTCTGACCCAATTATGACTAAACGATGCTCTTTAAATGGATGCAACCAGCTTACAAAAATATGTCCTCTTACTCCATTCTCATATTCTAATTGAGTCATAGTTGAATCTGGTATCCCTTGTTGTAAAAAGGTACTCCCTTTAGCATTAATATTTTTTGGAACCGAGTCAGTTAAATATTGAAATATCGCTATATCATGAGGAGCAAAACTCCAAAATACATTTTCTTCTATGCGAACTTTACCAAGGTTTAATCGATTACTATAAATATACTGCAAATCACCAATATCTCCATTTTTAATCATCTCTTTAATTTTAACAATTGCAGGATGAAATAAAAGCACATGCCCAACCATTGCATTAACTTTATTTTTTTCTGTTAAAGAAACTAGTTCTTCAGCCTCTTTAACAGACAAGGTCATTGGCTTTTCAATAAGGAGGTGCTTAGAAGCTTGGATTATGGCTTTCGCTATTTCAAAATGTGTTTTTGCTGGGGTTGCAATAGTAAAAGCATCATAATCTTGAAGTAGCGCTTCTTGGATATTTGAATGACCTTTCGCAATTGGATATTCTTTTAAGACAGACTTTAAAGTATTTTTATCAGGTTCAACGATACCTTTTAACGCATTTAAGCTCTTAAGGGTCCTTATATGATTTTTCCCCCAATAACCTGCCCCGACAACACAAATATTCTTTCTCGTCATGTATTAGCCTTGATGATACTTGCTTTTGTAGAAACATATTGAGGTTTTAATTTTTTTATCATAACTATTTGTGCAAAGTATAATTTTCACCCAATACTATGAACTTTCTTTTACAATTTTAAGTAAGTACTCTCCATAAGGATTATCTCCCATCTGGTTTCCTAAAATTTCTAATTGAGCTCTATCAATATATCCCATACGAAATCCAATTTCTTCAATACAAGAAATTTTCATTCCTTGTCGTTTTTCCAATGTTTGGACAAACTGCGAAGCTTCCAACAACGAATCTTGGGTCCCTGTATCAAGCCAAGCAAAACCACGACCCATTTTTTCTACATTTAGTCTATTATTTGAAAGATATGTTTTATTTACATCCGTAATCTCTAATTCTCCTCGATTTGATGGTTTTTGGTTTTTAGCAATTTCAATTACATCATTGGGATAAAAATATAATCCGGATACAGCATAATTACTTTTTGGATTTAATGGTTTTTCTTCAATAGAAATAGCTTTCCCGTCTTTGCCAAAATCAACTACACCATATCTTTCAGGATCATTAACATAATATCCAAATACAACTGCATTATTATTTTTTTTAACTTTTTGAACACTATCTTTTAATTTTTTTGGTAATCCTCCCCCATAAAAAACGTTATCCCCTAAAATTAAGGAGACATTATCATTCCCTATAAATTTTTCTCCTAATAAAAATGCTTGAGCCAAACCATCAGGGGAAGGTTGAACTTTGTAATAAATTTGTAAACCAACTGATGATCCATCACCTAATAAATATTGATATTTCGAAATATCCTCTGGTGTTGATATAATAAGAATATTCCGGATACCTGCTAGCATAAGTATAGATAATGGATAATAGACCATTGGCTTATCATAAATCGGTAGAAGTTGCTTACTAGATACTTTCGTAACTGGATGAAGCCTAGTACCACTCCCTCCTGCCAATATAATGCCTTTCATTATTTAAGTATCCCCAATCTTTCCTGCTTATATTTTAATTCTTTTATTCTCTCCCACCAATTCTGATTTTCTAGATACCATAAAACCGTCTTTTTAATTCCAGTATCAAAACTTTCTTTGGGTTGCCAGCCTAACTCATTTCCAATCTTTGTTGCATCAATAGCATAACGAAAGTCATGCCCGGGGCGATCTGCAACAAATGAGATTTGTTCTTTGTACAGTTTACCAGAGTCTGATGGAACTTCATGTTCTAAAATTTCACAAATAGTCTCCACAATCTGAATATTTGTAATTTCATTACCTCCTCCAATATTATAGGTTTCACCCAGTCTCCCATAATCTACAACACATTGAATAGCCCGACAGTGATCAGACACATAGAGCCAATCTCGGATATTCAACCCCTTACCATATACGGGAAGATTTTTCCCAGCAATAGCATTTAAAATCATTAATGGAATTAATTTTTCTGGGAATTGATAAGGCCCATAATTGTTGGAACAATTAGTAATCATTATTGGAAAATTAAAAGTCTTAAACCACGATCGCGCCAGATGGTCAGAACTCGCTTTCGATGCTGAATATGGTGAACTTGGGTCATAAGGGGTCGTTTCTACAAACTTGCCTTTTTTCTCTAAACTCCCATATACTTCATCTGTAGAAATATGAATGAACCTAAAACTATCTTTTTTTGTACCATTAACTTTCTTCAACCATTTATTAGATTCATTTAATAGATTGAAAGTCCCCACTACATTTGTTTGAATGAATTTAGTTGGACCATCAATTGAACGATCAACATGGCTTTCTGCCGCAAAATTAACAACTACATCTGGGCAATATTTTTCTAATATATTACGTACAGTTATCTGATTGCAAATATCACCCTTAATAAAATGATAACTATCTCGATTTTTAATAGAAGATAAATTCTCTTTATTCCCAGCGTAGGTCATTTTGTCCAAATTAACAATTTGGCTTGAAAGTCCATTCTCAATTAAAAAGTGAATGAAATTCGAACCGATAAAACCACAACCCCCTGTTATTAAATATGTTTTCATAAAAGATTCAACTTTATTTTTTATTTAAAACTTCAATAATTCTATTTTGTTTGTCTTTATCTAAATATGGATGCATTGGTATAGAAAATATTTGGTTCGAAGTTCTCTCAGATATTGGAAAATCACCTTCTTGATATCCTAACTTTTTAAAAACAGTTTGCAGATGAAGTGGACGCTTGTAATAAATCATGCTTGGAATATTTGCATTAGAGAGACTTGACATTATTTTATTTCTTTTAGATTCAGATTTTGATAATAATGAATATTGTGCCCAAGAAGACAAATAATTTTCTGGAACGAATGGTTTTTGGAAATCTGGAGAAATATTATCTGAATAATAATCTGCTATCACATTACGCAATTTCAACTCATCATCAAAAATAGCTAATTTTTCTAGTAATATCGCAGCTTGGAGCGTGTCAAGTCGCCCGTTGATTCCAATTCTGACATTTTCATATTTGTCCGAACCACTACCGTGTATTCTAATTGATTTCATTTTATCAGCTAATTCTTCATCATTAGTGAATATCGCTCCTCCATCTCCGTAACACCCGAGTGGTTTTGCTGGAAAAAAACTGGTACAAGCGACATCCCCAAAAGCGCCTGCTTTTTTTCCTCTGATGGCACCCCCAAAACCTTGTGCTGCATCCTCAATAATCATAAGATCATATTTTTTTGCCACTTCATTAACAAGGCGGTATCTCGCTGGTAATCCAAATAAATCAACCGGTATTATAGCTTTAGTGTTTAACCCTTTTCTTTCTGCATTTTGGACAGCACGCTCAATACCGTCTGGATTCAGATTGTAAGTAGTTTCATAGATATCAATAAAAACAGGTTCTGCACCCAATAGCGATATAACTTCAGCAGTAGCAATGTATGTGAATGGAGTTGTAATGACAGCATCTCCAGGCCCAATGCCATTTGCCATTAATGGAATTAACAGAGCATCAGTGCCAGATGAACAAGATATACAATATTTCATGCCTACATATTCAGAAAGTTTCTCCTCAAGCTCAAAGACCTCAGGCCCCATTATATACTTCCCATGGTCTAAAACAGATTTGATTCTTTTATCTATTTTTCCTCTGATTTTAGATTGCTGTGTTTTTAAATCAATAAAGTCCATAATACTTAAAATACTCTAATCATGCAGGTAGCCCATTTTAATTAATGTTTGAAATATATTATCAACTAATTCTTCTGGTGACCTACTTCCATCTGAATTAATTACAATATCTGGAGATTTTGGTTCCTCATACGGGTCCGATATGCCGGTGAATTCTTTTATTTTTCCCTCTCTTGCTAACTTGTAAAGACCTTTTGAATCTCTTTCTTCACATTTTTCAAGAGATGTATTAACATAGACCTCGATAAAACTTCCAACTTTAGATATTAGCTCTCTATTGATTTCTCTATCATACTCATAAGGAGCAATAGGTGCACAAATTGCAATACCACCATTTTTCGTTATCTCACTAGCAACAAAACCAATCCTTTGGACATTTAGCGACCTATGTTCTTTTGAAAAACCTAATTCACTTGATAAATGAGTCCTAACAATATCCCCGTCAAGCAATGTGACTGGCCGGTTTCCTTCCTCAAGAAATTTTATCAGTAATCCATTTGCAATTGTAGATTTACCAGAACCAGAAAGCCCTGTGAAAAATATAGTAAACCCCCTCAAATGCATTGGGGGCCTATATTTTTTTAATTCACTTGCAACCTCAGGATATGAAAACCATTCAGGTATCTCCTTGCCTTTATCTAATATATTTCTTAATTCAGTTCCTGATATTGTTTCATATTTTTCATTATCATTCACTTCATCTAAAGCCTTATAATTTTTATCACTTGGAGTATATACCATAAATCGGAAAGGCACGATTTCAATACCAATTTCTTCTTTATATTCATTTAATAACTCTTGTGCATCATAAGAACCATAAAATGGATTGCCCATACTATCATTACCTGGACCTGCATGATCTCTTCCCACAATAATATGCGTACATCCATAATTTTTTCTTATAATTGCATGCAACAAGGTTTCTCGTGGCCCTCCCATCCTCATAGCTAGAGGCAATAGAGCAAGCATTGCAGAATCTTCAGGATATTTTTCAATGACATGCTGATAACATCTAACTCTGGTATAATGATTTACATCACCAGGCTTAGTCATACCTATAACTGGATGTAAAAAAAGCTTAGCTTCAAATTCTTCCATAGATTTCATCGTCATTTCAACATGTGCACGATGCAAAGGATTTCTTGTCTGAAATGCAACAATCTTATCCCATCCTTTTTCTTTGAATATCAATTTTACCTTATTTGGACTAAACCTATATTCTCTATAATCATAATGGTTCGGCATCGCAATTTTTTTAATTTTTCCACCTATGTAAACTTTATTACCAATATTAAACATATAATTAACTGCGGGATGTGCTTGGTCTTCCGTACTATAGACAAGCTCTGCCTCTTTTGAAAAATCTGGCTCCCAAATACTTTCTATCTTCATACTTGCAATTTTAAAACCTTCTTTTTCACGAAGAATTATTTTTTCACCTATGCTAATTTTCTCTGAAAACTCCTTATCTACATCTAGAGTAATGGGTAAAGGAAATAATTCTCCACTATCAAGTCTCATTTCACTTAATACAGAACGATAGTCGTTTTCATTCATAAATCGATTCAATGGATAGAAGCTATTATCCAAAATCATTTCGCAATCACAGAGTTGCCTATCAGTTAAAATCCACGACCTTTCTTGCATTTTCATTATAGATCTTTTACGCCTTATTTTTTATCGTTTCTATAAAATATTTTATTGTACGCTCTATACCATCATTTAGTTCAATCTTTGGCTCCCAACTTAATTCCTTCATTGCTAAGGAAATATCTGGTCTACGTTTTTTTGGGTCATCTTCAGGCAATGGTTTATTGATTATTTGTGAACCGGACCCTGTAAGGTTGATTATTTTTTGTGCTAATTCTAAAATAGTAAATTCAATAGGATTTCCTAAGTTAACTGGTCCTTTGAAATCATCTTTAGAATTCATCAAAAGTTGAATACCGCTTATCAAATCATCAACAAAGCAAAAACTGCGGGTTTGAACTCCATCGCCATAAATTGTAATATCCTTACCTTGTAAGGCCTGCATAATAAAATTACTCACAACCCTACCATCCTGCGGGTGCATCCTTGGACCATAAGTATTAAATATTCTTGCAACTTTAATAATTAAGCTATTTTGACGATGATAATCAAAAAATAAAGTTTCTGCACATCGTTTACCTTCATCATAGCACGAACGGATCCCTATGGGGTTTACCTTTCCCCAGTATCCCTCATTTTGTGGATGGATTTCAGGGTCGCCATATATTTCAGAAGTGGATGCTTGGAAAATCTTTGCTCTTGTTCGCTTTGCAAGTCCTAACATGTTGATTGCTCCATGGACTGCAGTCTTAATGGTCTGAATAGGATTGTTTTGATAATGTATTGGCGATGCAGGACAAGCAAGATTATAAATCTCATCTACTTCTAAGTATAGTGGAAACGTTATATCATGTCGCATTAATTCAAAATTTTTATCATTGATTAAATGTTCAATATTGGATTTATACCCTGTATAAAAATTATCAACACAAATAACATTATTACCCTCTCTAAGAAGACTCTCGCACAAGTGGGACCCTAAGAAACCTGCCCCACCCGTTACAAGTATTCTTTTCTGTCTATGATTTGACATTTAATTAAGATTTAATAATTCTCTTGTTGTTATAGCTGAAGTACCAATATGCCCGACTACAATTCCTGCTGCCTGATTTGAAAATTCTGCAGCTTGTTTATAAGTCAAGCCCATTACCATACCTACGGCCATTATTGAAATCACAGTATCACCAGCACCACTAACATCAAATATCTCCTTTGCATTAGACTTTAGATGGAAAGTATTATTTTTACCAAAAAATGACATACCATCACCTCCTCTTGTAATGAGGCAGGATTCAATATTAAAAGTAGAACATATCTTTTCGCCTGCCATTTCAAAATCTTTATCATTTACTAACTTTTGTCCTAAAGCAATTTCTACTTCTTTTATATTTGGGGTAATCAAATTAGCATACTCATATTTTCCCCAATCAGAACCCTTTGGGTCAATATATGTTGGTATATTGCTTTCTTTAGAAATTTTAATGACTTTTTGTATTAATGATTCAGAGCAAACGCCTTTTGCATAGTCACTAATAATAACACCATCAATATCTTTAATATCCTCTGCAATATTTTCCATAAGCTTATCAATAAATTCAATCTTAAAATCATCCATATCCCAATCAACTCGTGCAACCTGCTGCCTATCAGGGATAATTCGCATTTTTTCTGTAGTACGAATATTATTTATTCTTAAAACATTAGAGATAGGAACCTTCTTTTCTAATAATTGTTCAATCAATCTATCACCTGCTAAGTCCTTACCAACTACACTGTATAATAGTGTTTTAATTCCAAGATTATTCAAGTTTCTAATTACATTTCCACAACCACCCAGCATTTGTTCTTCTTTTTTAAATTTTACTATAGGCACTGGAGCTTCAGGAGAGATGCGGTCAACATTCCCAAAGATGAACCTATCTAGCATTAAATCTCCTATAACTAAAATAGTTGGAGGTATTTTATTTATTTTATTTATTATTTCTTCTACCATAGTGATGCATGCCAAAAAAATTATTTAATTCTAAATATCCAATGGCAGATTGTTTTATTGTATAATTTACTTAGTTTAAATTGAAGCTAATAGAATGAAATATGATATTCACTTTATCTAAACTAAGATTTCCGGGTTTTATAAATCTCCCAAGTAGAATTAATTATTGTGTCTAAATCTGAATAATTTGGTTTCCAGCCAATTAGTTGTTTTGCACGTTTTATATTTGCAATCACAGTACCCGAATCTCCACTTCTTCTTTTTGTAATATTATATTTTATTCTTTGTTTACTAACCTCATATGTCTTTTTTATGATGTCCAATACAGAATACCCAAATTCAGTTCCTAGATTAATCGTAAGATTTTTATCCTCTTGAAAGATATATTTAATTGAATCAATATGCCCTTTCGCTAAATCGCTAACATGAATATAATCGCGAACTCCTGTACCGTCTTCTGTATCATAATCATTACCATAAACTTCAATCTGTGGTCTTATACCAACTGCAGATTCCATCACCAGAGGAATAAGATTTTGAGGATTAATCTCTAAACTTTTTATTCTCTTTTTTAAATCATAACCCGCAGCATTAAAGTACCTTAAAGATGCATATTTAAAGCCATGTATATGGGAAAACCATTTTAAATTTTCTTCAATTTGTAATTTGGTCTGACCATAATAGCTAATAGGTGTTAATGGATGACTCTCATCAATTGTTTTAGATTGTGGATATCCATAGACTGCAGCGGACGAACTAAAAATAAATGCTTTTATTTTATGCTTGGAACAGATATTTAATAAATTCAGGCTTCCTATTATATTGTTCCTTGAATACTTTTCAGGATATAACATTGACTCGCCAGCCGCTTTACTTGCAGCTAAATGAATTACTACATCAAATTGATTATTGCTGAAAAGTCCTGATAAATCTGAAATAGACAATGTCGAACCCTCAATAAATTGTACATTGCCCTTTATATTTTCTTTAAAACCAGTAGATAAGTCGTCAAAAACAGTAATACTATACCCTCTTTCAATGGCATCCAATACAACATGAGATCCAATATATCCAGCTCCGCCTATTATAAGTAATCTCATTAGACAAAATAGTTAAATAACAGAATCATTAATTTTTATATTTTGCTTTTCCAAAAGCCAAAAGAGGGAAAAAGACTATAGGCACCAATAATAATCCAATAGAAAAAATAAGATTTTTCCCAAATAATTTTGCAATCTGAAAAGATGATAAAACGTATCCAATTGGAATAATAAGATATATAACGATCCACCAAACTGGTTTTTGAACAATTTTTGTAAATGTAAATAAGTTTAAAAATGGTACTAGGGCCTTCCAACCAGCCTGCCCTGACTTACTAAAAATCTTGAACCATGAAATCCAGACAATTAGAAAACTTAAACCAACGTAAGCTATTATAATTATTGAGTTTAGTCTCAACTTATTCTTTTTCTTCTTTGATTTTTTCTCGCTATTCCCAGCTTCTTTGATTTCTTCTTCAACTAATTCTCCTTGTAGAGAACCAACCATCTCTATTTTGAAATCTGCAGGTGGATTCATATCCAAAGTAACCTCGCTATCATCAGATGTCTCATCTATTGTCTCACCTACATTCCCTGCAAGGTCCATATAATC
>MDSV01145383.1_pt1 | contig 24453 bp, 16 predicted proteins | sample 810851 | NCBI WGS metagenome assembly MDSV01 (sample SAMN05326640, study PRJNA326480) | marine metagenome | isolation source: seawater | place: Atlantic Ocean: North East | collected 2012 | reverse complement strand
TTTTTATGAGTAAGTCAAAATATTATTACGACAAAGAATCATTATCTTATAGAAAGATTACTTCATCCAAGAAAGAGAGGTTTTTAAATTTACTGTCTTTTGTCCTTGCATCATTTTTTTTTGGTACTATTACTCTTCTCATAATTATTAATACACCTGCAATCAATACCCCTACTGAACTTTCACAATCAAGAGAACTAAAAAACTATGAAATCCAAATTGGACTTTTAAATAAAAAGTTAGAGCAACTTGGAATAGTACTTAATAACATAGAGGAAAGAGATAACAATATATATAGAGTTTTATTTGAAGTCAATCCGATTGACGAAGATATTAGAAAAGCAGGTTTTGGTGGTGTTAACCGATATTCAGAGCTGGAGGGTTATGAAAACTCTGATATTATAATCGAAACAACGAAAAAACTTGAAGTTTTGACAAAACAGTTAGTAATTCAATCCAAATCCCTTGACGAGATTGAAAAACTTGTAAAAGATAAACAAGAAATGCTTGCTGCAATCCCTTCAATTCAACCCATAAGAAATGATGATTTAACTAGAATTGCATCAGGTTTCGGTATGAGAACCGACCCATTTGACAAGTCTCGAAAAATGCATCAAGGTCTTGATTTTTCCGCGCCGAGAAATACACCTGTTTATGCAGCATCTAACGGTACTATTACCCGTGCTGATAGTAGATCATCAGGGTATGGCAAACACATTAGAATAAATCATGGTTATGGCTACTCTACAATTTATGCACATTTAAACTCCTACAATATAAAAAGAGGTCAAAAAGTGAAAAAAGGCGATGTAATAGGATATGTTGGAAATACTGGAAGATCAAAGGGATTTCATTTACACTATGAAGTATTAAAAGATGGTAAAAGAGTTGACCCAGTTAATTATTTTTATGGTAATCTGACAGCAGACGAGTTTGATGAAATTTTAAAAATGGCAAGCCAAGAGAATCAATCTTTAGATTAATATGAATTTAGAATTACCTGAAAAGTTGTATTACAGCATTGGTGAAATAGCAAACGCTTTTAATGTAAGAACATCTTTACTGAGGTTTTGGGAAAAAGAATTTGAATTATTAAAACCGAAAAAAAATATTAATGGAACTCGAAGATATAGTAAAGTTGATATTGAAAATATAAGTTTAATTTACAACTTAATAAAAAAAAGAGGGTTTACTATTGATGGAGCTAAAGAAAAAATCAAGTACGATTCTGATAAAATAAACGTTTTAAAAAAACTTGAAAAATTAAAAAACAACTTAGAGGCTATAAGAAAAGAACTATAATTATTTCTTTCTAAAATATATTGTGATTGGAACACCCTTAAAATCGTATATAGTTCTAATTTTATTTTCTATAAATCTTTTATAAGGTTCTTTGATGTACTTTGGTAAGTTACAGTAGAATACAAATTGAGGATAATAACCTGGTAATTGATTACAAAACTTAATTTTAACATATTTTCCTTTTGTTGAGGGTGGTGGATTTTTAGAAATAATATCTAATAAATCATCATTTAATTTACTAGTCTTTATCTTTCTTCCTCTGTTATCATAGACTTTGATTGCAAGTTCAAGTGCCTTAAAAATTCTTTGTTTTTTTAAGGTTGAAATGAAAATTATTGGAACATCAACAAATGGTTCAATTTCTTCTTTTATTTTCTTTTCAAAATCTTTTGTCGATAATTTTTTTTTATCTACCAAATCCCACTTGTTTACGAGAATTACAATGCCCTTATTTCTTCGATGGGCCAACCAAAAAATATTTTTAATTTGACTGTCAAAACTTCTTGTTGCATCAATCATCAGTAGACTTACATCGCTTTTTTCAATTGACTTAATTGATCTTACAACTGAGTAAAATTCAAGATTATTATTAATCTTAGATTTTTTTCTTATTCCTGCTGTATCAACAAGATTAAAATCAAATCCAAATTTGTTATATCGTGTATCTATACTATCTCTTGTTGTTCCCGGTTCATCTTTTACAATATTTCTTTCCTCTCCAATTAATGAGTTGATAAAAGATGATTTACCCGCATTTGGTCTACCTACAACAGCAAAGGATGGTATCTCAAGATTTGGTATTTCAGAGTCAGGATCAAAGTTTTTAACTAATTCATCTAAAAAGTCACCAGTCCCAAGTCCATTTATGGCGGAAACTGAGTAAATTTTTTCAAACCCTAGTGAATAAAATTCTAAAGAATCCTTAATCATAGTATTTTTATCAACTTTGTTAACCACCAAAAAAATACTTTTATCTGTTTTGTGTAGGATTTTTGCAATATCTCTGTCGGAGGAGTTAATCCCATCAATAACATCAACAACAAAAATTACTGAATCACACTCTGCAAGAGCAATCATTACTTGATTATCAATCTCCTTTTCATAACTATCACTTCCCCCCTTAACATACCCACCAGTATCTATAATGGTAAATGTTTTTCCATTCCAATCGGAGACTGAGTAATGGCGATCTCGTGTTACCCCACTGTGAGAATCAACAATTGCTTGATTTCTTTTGGCTAAACGATTAAATAAAGTTGATTTTCCAACATTAGGTCTTCCAACTATTGCAACAATTTTATTCATAATTAGTTATAGCCAAAACTTTTCAGCTGTTGTGATTTTTTTCTCCAATCTTTGATAACTCTCACATTTATCTCCAAAAAAACCTTTTGATTGAAAAATTTTTCAAGATCAGTTCTAGATTGCGATGCTACTTTTTTTAATAAAGAACCCTTGTTTCCAATAATTATTGCTTTCTGAGAATTTCTCTCAACAATTATTGAACTACTGATCCTAAAAACTTTGTTTCTATATTTAAACTTTTCTGTTATAACCTCAGATGAATAAGGAATTTCTTCTTTGTAATGCTTAAATATTTTTTCTCTAATGATTTCATTTACAAAAAATCTCTCAGATTTATCAGTCCATTGATCATCAGGAAAATATCTTGGACACTCGGGTAGTAATTCTATAATTCTTTCTTTTAAATTTTCAATATTAAATTTATTTAAAGCTGAAATTGTCCAAATCTCAGCATTATTAAATTCTAATTTCCATTTGGATGAAATATTTTCCAAAATTTTTTGATTCACTTTATCAATTTTATTTAGAACTATAATTAAAGGAACATTTATCTTTTTTAATTTATCATTCAGATCATCATGATTGATAAAATTTGTACTTAAATCAATGATATACAATATAACATCTGCATCAATTATTGACTCTTTGACCTTCTTGTTCATATATTCATGAACAATATTAGCTGGTTTTGTAAAACCTGGATTATCAGTGAATATTAATTGATAATTACTATTATTTAATATGCCAATTATTTTATGTCGGGTTGTTTGAGCCTTCTCACTAACAATTGATAATTTATCATTCATAAAAGAATTTATCAATGTTGATTTACCAGCATTTGGATACCCAATTATATTTACAAAACCTGATCTTAACACTTGGCAAATTTAACTTGTTAAGGGTAATACTCAAGATTTTTTGTTATAAAATCAAAAAATTGTAAATTCACCCTCCATTTCGCGGGATAGAGCAGTAGGTAGCTCGTCGGGCTCATAACCCGAAGGTCGCAGGTTCGAGTCCTGCTCCCGCTACTAGAGAAAACGGATCAAGCACTGCTTAGATCCGTTTTTTTTACCAATCAAACTAAAAACTCTGTTGTTTTAAACACTTTGATAGAAAAAATCAAAATTGTAACTTACATATTACTAAGTATTTAAAGATTACAAACTATGAAACAAATCATATCATTTATATTTATTTTTTCTCTGATCTGCTCTTATGGTCAAGAAAAAATAAAGCTGTCACTTGAACATTATAAAAATTATGAGTGGACATCAAACCCCTCACTATCACCCAATGGTGAACAGATTCTCTATTCTAGGTCTTGGATAAACTTAGTTGATGATAAAAGAGAGACTGATTTGTGGATTATGGATAAAAAAGGTACAACTAACAGGTTTTTCTTAAATGGATCGAATGGTAAATGGTCCCCTGATGGAAAAAGAGTAGCATTCACTAAAGATGGTGAACCAAACGGAACACAAATCTTTGTAAAATATTTAGGAGTTGAGGGCGAGCCAACTCAAATAACTAAATTAGTTAAATCACCATCAAGTATGGAGTGGTCTCCAGATGGGAAATACATTGCCTTCATAATGCATGTACCCTCTGATCCCGCATTAAAGCCCTTAGATATACCTAAAAGACCAGAAGGAGCAACCTGGACCGAGGGGCCTCAAGTAATTGACCAAGTAGATTATAGCCAAGATCGTGTTGGTTTTCTTGACAGAGGTTTTCGTCAACTGTTTATTGTTCCATCTGAGGGTGGAACAGCAAGACAAATTACATTTGCTGAGTTTGATGATATTTCCGGTGGAATTTCATGGTTAAAGGATAGTGAAACAATTATATTTAGCAGCTATCAAAGGGAAGATGCTGAATACGCAAGAGGACATTCAAATTTATACTCTGTTAATATAAATAAACTTAACATAAATGAACTTACATCAAGAGATGGGACAGAGTCTTCACCAAGTGTTTCACCTGATGGGTCCAAAATCGCTTTTATTGGGTCTATATGGACTAAAAATTTCTATCAAGATCGTAAAATGTATGTAATGAATATTGATGGTACAAATCTTAAGTGTATCAGTAATGACTTAGATCAAACCCCAAGTGGAGCTTTCTGGGGAAAAAATAGCTCTGCTGTTTATTTTAATGTAAGAGAATTTGGACAAAGTAATATATATCATGCAGACCTAAAGGGAAGGGTAAAAAAAATCACAAGTGGTAATCACATGTTAACAATGAATGATTTAGCTGGTAGCAATGTAGTAGCAACATGGACTGACCCCTCCAACCCAAGTGATATTGTCAGCTTTTCAATAGATAAACCAAATAAAATAAATCGCCTAACTAACGTAAATAGTGATATATTTTACAATGTTGAGATGGGAGAAGTTGAGGAAATTACCTATCAGTCAATTGATAGTGAAAATATACAAGGTTGGATTGTAAAACCCCCAAACTTTGATCCAAATAAAAAATATCCTTTAGTCTTGAGAATTCACGGAGGTCCTCACAGTATGTATCATGTCGGATTTAACTATAATTTCCAACTACATGCAGCACAGGAACAAGTGGTGTTATATACAAACCCAAGAGGTTCGACAGGATATGGTTATGACTTTGCCAATGCAATTCAAAATAACTATCCAGGAAATGATTATGATGATATTATGTATGGTGTCGATGAAGTAATTTCAAAAGGATATATTGATGAGAATAGAATGTATGTATACGGTGGAAGTGGTGGTGGAGTTTTAACTAGTTGGATTGTAGGAAAAACTGATCGTTTTGCTGCAGCCTCAGTTAACTATCCAGTTACAAATTGGTTTTCTTTTGTGGGAACTACTGACGGTGCAGTGTGGTATTATAATTTTGAAAAATATCCTTGGGAAGACCCAAGCGAACACATAAAAAGATCACCTTTGATGTATGTTGGTAATGTTAAAACACCAACAATGTTGATGTGTGGAGAGGAAGATTTAAGAACTCCAATTTCTCAAACTGAGGAATATTATCAAGCATTAAAAATGAACAAAGTACCTACAGTAATGATAAGGTTTAATGATGAATACCACGGAACAAGTAGTAAGCCTTCAAACTTTTTAAGAACTCACGGCTACATTAATGCTTGGTTTGATAAACATTCTGTAAAGGAATAGATTTTATAAGCTTTTTACACGAAATCTTGGGGTTATTTATTTATATCAAATATTTAATATTATTATGCCAAGAGCTCAGTCTTTAGTAATTTTACAAAAAATTATTTTCAATGGTGTTTGATTTAGAAATGATTAAAAATATATATTCCTCAATTAAGGAAAAAGTTGATCATGCTAAAAGTATATGTAAACATCCATTTACTCTTTCAGAAAAAATTCTTTATTCTCATTTGTGGTCGAAAATTGAAAAACCATTTGAAAGAGGTGTTGATTATGTAGATTTTGCACCAGATCGAATTGCTTGCCAAGATGCAACTGCCCAGATGGCTTTGTTACAATTTATGCAAGCAGGAAAAAAGAAAGTTGCAGTACCAACTACAGTACATTGTGACCACTTAATCCAAGCAAAAATAGGAGCTAGTACTGATTTACAACAAGCGATCAACACAAGTAATGAAGTTTTTAACTTCTTAGAATCAGTTTCTAATAAATATGGTATTGGTTTTTGGAAACCAGGTGCTGGGATTATTCATCAAGTTGTGCTTGAAAATTATGCTTTTCCCGGTGGCATGATGATTGGAACAGATTCCCACACTGTAAATGCTGGTGGCCTTGGTATGGTTGCAATAGGTGTTGGAGGTGCTGATGCAGTTGATGTTATGGCTGGAATGGCTTGGGAATTAAAATTTCCTAAGCTGATTGGAGTAAAACTTACTGGTAAACTTTCTGGATGGACCTCGGCAAAAGATGTTATTTTGAAAGTTGCTGGAATTCTAACAGTCAAGGGTGGAACAGGTGCAATAATTGAATATTTTGGGCCGGGAGCGGAAAATTTATCATGCACAGGCAAAGGCACTATTTGTAATATGGGTGCTGAAGTTGGGGCTACAACATCAACCTTTGGGTATGATAACTCAATGGAAAAATATTTAAAAGCAACAGGGCGAAGTGAAATTGCTGATGAGGCTAATAGTATAAAAGATTATTTAACAGGAGATCCAGAAGTTTATGAAAAACCTGAGAAATATTTTGATCAAGTTATAGAAATAAATTTATCTGAACTAGAGCCACATATAAACGGTCCTTTCTCACCTGATATCGCTACACCAATCAGTAAAATGAAGGATGTTTTGAAAGAAAATGATTGGCCTCGAAAAATAGATTGGGGGTTAATTGGATCATGTACAAATTCATCATATGAAGACTTATCAAGGGCATCATCTATTGCAAATCAGGCTGTAAATAAAAACCTCTCCACAAAAGCTTTTTTTGGAATTAACCCAGGATCAGAACAAGTAAGATTCACCGCTGAAAGGGATGGTTTTTTAGAAATTTTCGAGAAACTAGATGCTAAAATTTTTACCAATGCTTGTGGTCCATGTATTGGCCAATGGGCAAGGAAGGGAGCAGAGAAAGAGGAAAAAAACTCAATAATTCACTCTTTCAATAGAAATTTTGCGAAAAGAGCAGATGGGAATCCTAATACTCATGCATTTGTAGCATCACCCGAAGTTGTTGCTGCCATTGCTATTTCTGGAGATTTGGCGTTCAACCCTCAAAGTGATGTTTTGACCAATGATGAAGGTGAGGAAGTAATGCTTGATGAACCAAAGGGATGGGAACTGCCGCCTGATGGGTTTGATGTTGATGATAACGGATATATAGAACCTATGGAGGATGGATCAAATGTAAATGTTGTTATAAATCCTGAATCTAAGAGGCTTGAAAAATTAACCCCTTTTGAACCATGGGATGGAAAAAATATTTTTGGAGCAAAACTATTGATTAAAGCTTTTGGTAAATGCACGACTGATCATATCTCCATGGCAGGTCCATGGTTGAGATACAGAGGACATTTGGATAATATATCCAATAACTGTCTTATCGGTGCAGTGAATGCTTTCAATAAAAAAACCAACTTGATTAAGAATCAAATAGATTCTGAATATGGAAGTGTTCCGGATATTCAAAGAGAATATAAAAAAAGTAAAATTGATACCGTAGTGGTTGGAGATCATAACTACGGTGAAGGTTCATCTAGAGAACATGCTGCAATGGAACCACGTCACTTAGGTGTAAAAGTTGTAATTGTAAAATCTTTTGCTAGAATACATGAAACGAACTTAAAGAAACAGGGCATGTTAGGTCTTACTTTTGATAATGAAAATGATTATGACTTGGTTCGGGAGGATGATACATTCAATTTTATTGACTTAAAGAACTTCTCACCAAATAAACAAATCACAATTGAACTTGTGCATGCTAACGGAAAAGTTGACATTATAAAAACCAATCATACTTATAACGATCAGCAAATAGAATGGTACAAAGAAGGTTCAGCTTTAAACTTAATAAAAAAAGGGGCATAAACCCCTTTAATTATTTTTAAGTTTTCAATTTACTATTGAGCCTGCTGTAGTTTAAGAAAGATTCCACCCACATCAAAATATTCATAATCAACTGTCTGTAGTCCTTCCTCATTAAATTCTGCCACACCATAATATTTGGTGGAAAAATCCATTTTTGTTGCTTTATGATTATACTTCCATATGCCATAAACTCTTACAGACCCGTTGGGTATATAGAGTGAATCATCAACACCAGGAAAATACTGTCTTTCTGTAAACTTAAAATTTTCAAATTCTGAATGCCAGCCACTCATTCCCTGAACATAATCAGGTTTAGATAATGTATCACCATTTGCAGAATACCATACTAAATCCTCACTCATAGCAGCCATCATATCATCAAGCTTTCCAGCCTCAAAAAAGTTAAAATGCTGTTCTAATAAAGCTTTATTTGTGTTAAATTTTTCAATACCACTTACAAATTGATTAGCACCATCAATTTTAGCTTTGTCATCATCAGACGCGCAAGCAATAAATAAAAATATTGAAAATATAAAAAATATTTTTTTCATAATAAATTATTAAATATTAAAATTATTCTGAAGCAACTAGAGATGCTTCAACAGCTGCAGCAATATTAGTTGGGTCATAAAACTGATATTCAGTCTCAATTTTACCCTCAGAATTCCATACATAAATGACATGAACTGGAACTGAAATTACTTCTCCAGATAATTTTGAAGTTCCATTCCATGTAAACCATGCTTGAGTAACACTAACTGCCTCGTTAGCTGGTCCTTCTGGATAATTTGTTGACTCAACCCATGCACCAATATCTTCTCCACCATCATCTTGAGACCATGAAGTTGTAATTGGACCAAATGTAGCATGTTGAACTTCAACAATAGATATAACATCCTCTAGTGATGTTGCTTCACTGCTATTGATATATACTTCAACATTATCAGCAGCGAGAGCTAAAACAGCTTCAACATCATTGTTACAATAATTTTGAATGTGAGCTCTAATTGCGTTTGATTTTTCATCATCAAATGTTACTTGAACACCAGATGATACACAGCCCACAAACAAGGCTGCCGTAAATAATAGTATAAAATTTTTCATCTTAGTTTTTTAATTAAAGTTCAACACCAGCAGCAGCCAATTCCTTCAAATGATTTGATTGGTCACTAAAAAACCAAGTTTGAGCAACTTTTCCATCATCTCCCCATTGATATGCAACATGACATGGAACTTCAAATGTGTTACCAGAAGCATTTCCAGTACCTTTCCAAACAAACCAAGCGTGTGTCCAAGTACCTAACTCTCCTCCGTAAACACTGGTTTGAATATATGCTCCATCAACACCACCATTAGACATTGAAATATCACTGTAAAAATTGTGATGTGAAGAAAAAGCAGCAAGATTTTCTTCATTGCTAATCGATTCTACACTATTGATATAAATAGCGGTTTCAGCAGAATATAATTCATTTGACGCAGTAAAGTCATTGACTAAATAACCATCATAAGCTGCTTTTATTGCTAGTGATTTTTCATCCTCGGTAGTTACTTGAACGTCCGTAGGTGCACAGCCCACAAACAAGGCTGCTACAAATAATAATATAAAATTTCTCATAATTTAATTTTGACTTGATTTGAGATAGTCTTCAATTTGAACTTGCATACCATGGTAATCAAAGTAATCGCTAAAACCATAAATTTTCCCATCTTCATTAAAATTGATTAGTCCATACCATTTATTCCCCCCTTCGGCGCCAGATTCAGAATGCTTCCATTTCCAAACACCATAAACTCTCAATCCAGATGGGTCGTCAGTAGCAGTTGCACTCGAATAAAGTGATCCAGACCAGAAAGCGGTATTTGCATCTGCACTAAGTGCTGGTCCTAAATTGGGACCTTCACCCTCAATAAATTGTATGTCTTCAAAGGTTTCAAAATAACCTTCTAAAGCCTCAACAAAGCCATCATATCCAATTGTTTCGCCACCATTGTAAACAGGCGGACTCCACTGTATATCATCAGCGATAACACTCATTGTTAATTCTAAATCTTCCTTGTTAAATCCATCAGTAAAAGTCCTAAAGGACTCTATTTGCTGTTCAAATTTTGCTTGATTTTCTTCAGATACTCCATTATTTACAGGTGACTCACATGAAATAATCAGCATCAGAGAAAAAATTAATACTATTCTCTTCATTTTTTTAAGTTAATTGACTAAAGTATAAAATTAATCTGTAATTCCTCGAGAAATTATCTGATTAATGTAAAAGCACCATTTTTATCGATCAAATTTCCTGTGTATGTGGTGGCTGAGACTTGATAAAAGAAGTTTCCGTTCTCAGCTTTTTTACCATTGATTGTTCCGTCCCATCCTATCATTTGATTTTCTGTTGAGTCCTCGTAATAAATAAGAGTGCCCCAAGTGTCATATACTGTAAGTCGTATATTAGTAATACCGTAATAGACCGGTCTAAATGATTCATTTATATTGTCAAGGTTTGGAGTGAAAGCATTTGGAATGACCATTTCATAATCATCTCCTATGTATAAAGTTTTTGTAATAGAATATGAACATCCTAAAATAAATTCAACTGTAAGTGTTACGTCATACCATCCCCTAACAGTATATGTATGAGTGGGGTTTTCTTCTGTTGAAGTATTACCATCTCCAAAATCCCAAAGCACAGAAAAATAATCTTGAGTTGATTGGTTCGTGAATGTAATTGGATCATTAACTGACAAACCTCCATATGTTGTAAAATAAAATGATGTATAATCAAATTCCGGATAACCGATCTCAGGTAGATTTATATTAAATATGAGTGATTCACTACAACCAAGAAAATCAGTAACTGTAACTTCATAAGAACCATCAACGTTAGTATTCATAATTTCACCATCTGATCCTGAAACGACACCATTGGACCAAACTATTGAGTATGGTGCTACACCACCTGAAATTGATACTGTATTAGTTTGAAATACATCCCTATTTTCACAAATCGCACCCAATTCAGTGTCTAAAATAATTTCCAAATCATCTTGTCTTGTTACAACAAACTCTTTTTGCAATGAACACCCATTAGAGTCCGTAACAGTTACCAAATAATTATTTGCCTGGAGATTAATCAAATCTTCAGTTGTTTCACCATTTGACCATAGAAAATTATATGGTGGGTTGCCACCTGAAACTTGTAAATCGATAGCTCCGCTGTTTGGATTATCACAATCCTCTGCATTAGTAATAATTCCAGAAATTTCAATTTCCTGAGGCTCAATAATCGTAAAGTCTTTATCAATAATACACCCTGATTCATCAGTAATTATTACTGAGTAAATACCTGGTGCTAAATTATTTCTATCCAATCCAGCCGAAGCATCATCTGCCCAAGAAATAGAAACATCACCAATTCCACCAAGTAATGTTAAATTAATTGAACCATCATTTGCTCCAAAACAAGAAATATTTGTTACTTGGGATTCAATATCAAACAGTGGAGCATTTACAACTTCTATTTCTATTTCTTTAGAGCATTCGTTTGAATCTGTAATTATTACATTATAAGTACCTGCGCTCAAATTAGACCTTTGTGCTCCATTTCCAAGATCAGACCAACTATATGTGTATGGCGCAACACCTCCAGAAACAGTTAAATCTATAGATCCATCATTAGCATCATAACAACTTAGATCTTCTTTTTGAACTTGAATAATTAATTCATCAGGTTGTGTTAAAGTAACTTCGAATGAAGCTAGACATTGATTTGCATCAGTTACTTGTAAGGTGTATTTACCAGATGGTATATTAGTTAAATCTCCATCATTAAAGACATTTCCTACATTTCTATCATAAGTATTTCCAAACTCATCTTGCCATACATAATCAAAAGGCTGAGTTCCACCGTTTGCAGTTATGAAGATTTCTCCAGTACTATCTCCGTAACACAAGATATCTGTTTTACTATCAAGTTGAACTTCTAATAAGTCAGGCGATAAAATTGTAAATACCCTCTGTATTGTGGTGCATGAGTCAGATAAAATTAATTGATAAGTGCCAGGAGATAAGCCTGATTGATCTTCTTGCCCTTGTACCAATCCACTATCAGCAAAATCCACACCCCCAACTGACCATTCATATGTATAATTTCCTGTTCCACCACTAACACTAATATCTATTGAGCCATCATTATCACCAAAACAGGTTATATCACTTTTTTGATCTAATACATAAACCAATGGATCTGGCTCACTTAAGGTATATGACTCTGAGATTGTACAACCGTTTTCATCGGTTACAACTAAGGAATATGTACCAGATGTTAAACCTGACTGGTCCTCATCTCCTTGTACAAGTCCACTTCCGTCGGTTGTTGACCATGAGTAAGAATACACATTATTTCCAGTCAAGGTTCCACCACTAACTGTGACATCAATTTCACCATCACTACCTCCCGAACATCCAATATCTTGAATTGAGGAAGCTATAGCCAATGGTGCATCAGGGTGGGTTATTGTTTTAGGTAAAGTGGTTTTAGAATTACCATTTGCATCAGTTACTGTTACAGAATAAACACCCGCTACTAAGTCTGTAAATGTATATGTTAAGTCAGTAATATTATTTACCGAATCAGAATAAGTTATTCCTAAATATGTAGTTCCAGTTATCTGAAAAGTGAAAGGACTAACTGAGGCCTGAGTAATATCAGTTTTGATGGATGCAGTTGAGTCCCCATAGCATAAAATGCTAGATATTACATTGTTATCAATTTCAATTAGTAAAGACAATGGTTCTGTAAGCGTATATGTTTCAGTTTCTGAACATCCATTACTATCCGTGACAGTCACACTATAAGTACCAGCAGATAATCCTGTTTGATCCTCTGATGTTGGATTAACTCCATTTCCTTGCCATAGGAAAGTATAATCATTTGTACCACCAGAAACTGTTAAATCTATGAATCCGTCACTTCCACCAGAAACACTAATTTCAAATCCAAAATAATTTGAAATTTCTTCATCAATGACAATAATATCAGGTTCAGTAATAACAAATTCCTTACTTTCTGAACAGTTATTAGAATCTGTTACAGTTAGCTTATATGTTCCAGCAGAAAGACCTGTTTGATCAATAACACCGTTATCAACTCCATTACCTTCCCAAAAATATGTGTAATTCGAGTTATCATTCAAGTTTCCACCAGAAACTTGAACATCAATTTCTCCATCCGATAAACCATTACAACTGATACCAAATCCGTTGTAATCTTTAATTATTCCAGATATATTAATGGGATCTGGTTCCTCAATTATGAAATTGAAAATGGCACTACAATTATTTGAATCCTTTATCTCAACTGAATATTGACCAGCAGAAAGATTAGCTACATCTTGAGTTGATTCTCCGTTTGACCAATTGTATGTAAATACGCCAGTACCACCAGATGGAGATATATCAATACTTCCGTCTTGGGCTCCATTACAGGAAACTTCATAACCATTATAATCAGAAATAGTTGATGAAATGCTAATTAGTTCTGGTTCAGATATGGTAAATGAAGTCGTGGTTTCACATAAATTAGCATCCGTCACTGTAAGTTGATATGTTCCTGGTGAGAGATTACTTAAATTGGGTGTAGTTTCGTTATTAGACCATGAGTAAGTGTATGGTTTAGTACCACCTTGTACATCAATTATAACATACCCATCATCTAAACCATTACATGAAATTTCAAAACCATTAAAGTTTGATTTTTCTCCAATAACTACCAATTGATCTGGTTCTGTAATTGTATATTGTTCGTTTATAGAACATCCATTAGCATCAGTTATCGTTACAGAATAATCCCCAGGTGATAAATTTGATATATCCTGAGTAGTCTCACCATTTGACCAAGAATATGAATAAGGGGCTGTTCCGCCAAATGGTACACCATTGACCTCAACAACAACTATATCAATTGAACCATCATTTGCGCCATTACAAGAGACATTTTGAACAGTTGAACTATCTATAGAAAGTGGTGCATTTGGTTGTGTTAGTACCACATTACCTAACTCCTTTTCACATAGGTTAGCATCAACCACTCTGACTGTATATGTTCCAGCTTTTAAATTATTGAATGTATGAGTCGTAGAGTTGCTATTTACCTGATTAATATTTACATTATTATTTTGATAATCAATTCCAGTTAATCTGTATGTGAATGGTCCAACAGAAATTTGAGTAACATCAACTTTAATAGATCCCGTACCATCATAACAATCAATAGAATTTGAAAATACACCATACTCAATCAGTAATTCATCGGGTTCAGTAATATTATATACTTGACTGGTAACTTCACATCCATTTTTATCCGTTACTACAACTTTATAATCACCTGGTGATAAGTTTGAAATATCTTCAACTGTTGAAAAAGGATTTTCGTCCTTAGTCCAAGCGTAGGTATAATTTGGAGTTCCTCCAGTTATCGTAATATCAATATTGCTATCACTTGACCCATTACAGGATACTTGATTAACCTCGGCAGATAATTGTAATACATCAGGTTGTGTTATTTCAAAGCTTTCAGAAATCAAACAATTATTGAAGTCTGTAATTGTTACTGTGTAAGTTCCAGGGATTAGGTTAGAAATATCTTGAGTAGTTTCTCCGTTAGACCAAGAATAAGAATATAAACCATTTTCATCTTTAGTTCCACCATTAACTTCAATATCAATAACTCCATCTCCTGCCCCGTTACAACTTATATTTGTGATTGTATTATTTATATCTAAAGGCGATTCTGGTTGTGTTAAAATTAGATTTGATATTTCTTTTTCACATTCATTGGCATCCATAACCTTAACTGTATAATTTCCAGCTTTCAACCCAGAGAATGTATAACTAGAATTTGTGTTGGTGTTTGAGGAGTTAATTACTTGATTTAAATAATTGTTTCCTGAAATGGAGTATGTATATGCAGAAACGGAAGTTTGTTTTATATTGACTTGAATGGATGTAGTTCCATCATAACAATCAATGGCAGTTAAAGTTGCATTTTCAATTAGTAATTCATTTGGTTCCTCAATTAAAAATTCTTGAGATGTAATTTCACAATCATTGGCATCTTTAACAACAACATTATATGATCCTGGTGATAAATCTGAAATATCTTCATTTGTTGAAAAAGATTGATTATCCTTAGTCCATGCATAAGTATAGTCTGTAGTTCCACCTGAAATAGTAATGTCAATAGCCCCATCACTCGCCCCATTACACGAAATTTCAAAGCCATTGAAATTAGAAATATCTGCGGAAATACTTAATGCATCAGGCTCAGTAATTGTAAATGTTTTAATTAATTGACAATTTTTTTCATCAGTGACAGTTAAAGTGTAATCACCTGGAGATAAAGAAGAAATATCTTTGCTATTTTCCCCGTTAGACCATGAATACGTGTAAGATCCTGTACCACCAGAAACAGATATACTTATGGCCCCATCTCCAGCCCCATTACAACTTATATTAGTTAGTGTTTCAGATTCAAAAACTAGCTCAGGTGGTTGGGTTAGCTGTATTGTATCCGTAATTTTTTTACAATCATTAGCGTCAGTGACCGTAATAGTGTAAGTGCCAGCTTTCACATTACTAAAAGTGGTAGATAAATCTGTGATATCTGTTACTCCAATACTGATTGTATTACCCAAATAATCAGTCCCATTTAAAGTAAAAGTATATGGGGAGGTAGAGCCTTGTGTTATATTAATTTTAATAATTCCATCTCCACCATAACAATCAATACTGGTGGTGGAATCTATTTCAATCAAAAGTTCGTCGGGTTCAGTAATTTCAAATGACTTTTTTAACTCACAATCATTTGCATCTGTAATAGTTACGGTATAATTTCCAGCAGAAAGATTACTTATATTTTGATCGTTCGAAGAGTATGATGAATCACCCACCTTAGACCACGAATATGTATAGGATGGTGTGCCTCCATTAATTCCAATATTGATAGAGCCGTCATTGGCACCAGCACAAGAAATGTCATTTTTAGTTTCACTAGAAAAAGAAAGTGGTGCAGATGGTTGTGTAATTACAATTTCTGGAAACTCCTGCGTACATTCGTAATTAACCTCGTTAGTATAGGGATTAGAAGCTACGGTTTCACTTATACCTAATTGGTAAGTCCCAGCAGATAGCCCTTCGAAGCAGAATTTATAACCGATTTGCTTTGCCTGTCCATTTTCAACAATGTAAGCAGGTTCTCCAGTTCCGGTTACTAATTCACCTGTAATTATATTTCGTAATTTAAATGTATAGGAAGCTCCCCAATTTTCAGGATTTACTTCATTACCGTCCCAGGGTTCAGTCCATCCACCTGAGGCCAAATAACACAATTTTCCATTTGTATCGCCATGACAAGCAAGATCGGTTACTGAATCTTGTTGCAATTCAGCTTGCATTGCTTCTCCTTTATTAACAGTAAAAACTTTCTCTATAACACATCCATTAGCATCTTCGAAATAAACCTTGTAAGTTCCTGTGGATAATCCTAAGATTTCTACGGTAAAGTTTACATTACCGTAATTAAAAAGTGTTGAACTACCCGTTTGAAAATCATTAGATTGATATGAAACCCCAGTAGTTGAAAAATTATTTTTAATAACATTTCCTATATTTTGTTCACTCACAGGGTCCCACCTAAACAACTCCCATTTTATTTGTCCATCTAAATCACTGCCTAATGGAAATACTCTTGCACCTGTTACCTCTAGGACAACTGATCCTGAGTCGTCATTATAACATGTAAATCCCTTAAAGATAACATCAGCAACAAAAGAGTATGCTTCCACAATTGGAATAGGATAACTATCAATTACTTGTCCACAACTATTTGTGATATCAGCTTCATATCGTCCAATTTCAAGATCTAACTTAAATGTATTGGGCTCATTAATTCCATCACCATCCTCACCCTGTGTCAAATCTAAAACAAGGTCAGTTCTAACAGTTACTTGTACTCCATTAATTACTTGCTGTTCTGTTTTGTAAACTTTCATGTTGTATGGTCTACATGCAGGGTTATTATTTCCATCAAATATTTCATTCACAGAGACAACATAAACTTTTTCACATGCGTTCCAATAACCATTCGCCACAGTAAAGTTACTTCTGAGATAAAACCTAAGGGGCACTGAGCCTAAACTATTAATCGTTTGTCCACTATTGGTATCAAAGACTCTAATATTAATGTCATGGTATACATTTGTTTTTCCAATATGATCAAAGGTCTTTTTGTCAATTTCTGTTACATCTACTGCGGTACCAAAGTCAATGATTTCAAAGTCCCAATTAGAAGGAATTGACTGGTAGGTTTTTCCATCTCCAAGATCGTAACCATAATAATCATCACTACCTAATTTATTAAAAGTAATCATCTCCAACTTTGGAGATATTTGGACTGATTGATTATTAGATTTGAAAAAAACCACATTTGTATTTGCATCATCAGTGAAACTCTTATTTTGATTTGTTTTAACATAAATATCTTGGGAAAAGACAGTAAACGATAACATCAATAAGAATGATGAGAATATGACTAATATGTTATTTTTTATACTCATTTATTTACATACATTCACAAGGGTTAGGCCCTCTATTTCCAAAGAAAGAATCAAACTTGTAAGATATAGAAATTTCAAATACTCCCTTGGTATTTCTTAACTCACTAATATTCAAATCATATGAATAACCAAATCTAAATCGATTAAAGTCTACATTTCCTACAATATTAAATGAGGTTAACTTGTGTGATTTACCTGTTACATCCGTGGGTGCTACAACCCCGAAGACACCAAGACTAAAATCGTTATATTTTACTCTCGTTCCGATATCAAACCGATCGTAATTACCTTGACGCATATAGTTCAAATCAAGGTTTAAATCCAAATCTTGACGAATACTTCTGTTACTCAGGTCCCATTTATAGCCACCGTGAACAGACAAAAAATTATCCAACTTAACTGTTCCATCACCGCTGAACGATATTTTAGGGTTTGTGAGATGTTTTAAACTGGCTCCAAACCAAATATTTTCAGTGTAAAATAATAATCCAGCTGACATATCAAAAAAAGATAAACTGTCATTCAAAAGAATTGGATCGTTGGAATTTGCATTTATGATACCTTGAAAAATTAAAATTTGATCTTCCAGTAAATAATCAAAAGTATAATCCTTAGTTCCTAAGCCCACAGTCAAGCTTGGATTAAAATACCATTCTTTGGATATCTTTATATGATGAGCATAATTCAGATTGATTTGGGTAAAATTATATCTCGTAATACTTTCATGATGATTCATTATATTGAGCCCCAAACCTATTCCTGTTTCAGCATCATCACCAAAATAATTATCAATAAAGAAAAACTGTGAGTTTAAACCGTAATTCAAGCCAAACCACTGTGTTCTATTAATAATTCCCACTTTTGTTCCCTTAGAAAAACCTGTGAATGATGGATTTAAATAGTCTGGAATATTATAAAACTGTGTGAAAACTGGGTCCTGTGCAAGAGATTTTACAGAAAAAAAAAGCAATATTAGAAAAAAAAATCTTTTCATTTATTTATAAAATCTCATAAGGTTTGAATTTAAAGACCATAATACTTCTTTAAATTTTTTAAGAAAACCTACACCAACCAACATGTCATTAATATCATCCCTCAGAGGAACAACAGCAACAACATTATTAATTTGATAATCAGCTAGTTTAATCTTCTTTATCATTATATATTTAGTATCAAATTCTGATCCAACTCCGCCAGAAACACCTTTTACATTAAGATCTATGATCTCTGTAGATTTTTTGAGTTCTTTATATAGATTGTGTCCTATAAAAAATGAGGTTGCACCAGAATCAAATTGAATAGGAACATTGAGATCTTCACCATTTTTAGTAGGGAAAACTATATTAATTCGATACTGATTATTCTTCTCAATCAATGTTACATCGGTAAACTCGTAATCTCCAATTATATCATCTGGATTTCTGTAATTATCTGTATTTCGCAATGTAATTGGATTTTTTCCATTTTCATAAAAGGTTGTTTCAACTAAACCGCTTCTATCGCCTGGTCCATAGGTTTTTACTTCTTTTAATTTATAACCATTTTCATATATGGTAACTTTTTGATCAAGATTATTCCAGATATATAGTTCATCAGATATTAATTCTTGAGGAAAATTTATATAATTTATTATTTTTTTTTCTCCATCAAGAAAATCTACTATTAGTTCACCTGAAAAAAACTCACCATCCTGAAAATTTCCGGCTTGAGTTTGAATCTGATCATCAAAAGTTATCTGCAATTTGCCTTTACCTTGCGGTATTCCTTCAAAATTTAAACATCCAACATAAATTGAATTTTCATCTTCAATAGTTTGATTGCATTGGGAAGTATTCCAAAGTGGGATGAATAAAAAGCATAGAAAAAAATGGTATTTGTATTTCATGTGGTTTCATTTTAATATCCCCACATATCTATTTCAAAATCTAGAATTTCTTTTTTTATTCTTTCAGATTCCATCACGATTCTAGTTTGCCATTGAGAATACGATTCATTATCTCTCTGTCTGATGTAGTCTCTAATTTCTCTATCACCGTATACATTATCATACTTGTAAATGTAGGAGCTAAACCTTCTGTTAATTAGTAATTCATCAAATGAGACTCTATTGTTGTTATTTTTATCATTAAAAACTAAATGATCATCCAAAATCTCTCGAATGGATGGATACCATATCCAAAAATATCCTGTCTCAGTTTCCTCGCCGTCAACAGAAGTCTTCAAATCAGTACCATATGGCTGAATCGCCAGTAACCTGTATCTCAGCTCAGCATGAATTTTATCAAAATACCAAACACCTTTTATAACATATCCAAAAATATCTGCAGATGAGGCTATTTCTCTAGGGACAAAAGATTCTGGAACAAATTTGGACTTGTATATGTCGCTAATGTTATAATTTTTGTAGATGTTAGCTTCTAAATCGGTACTGTCTGTTCCAATTATTCTTGATGCTTCTGTAAAATTATCATTATTGGAATCATATACCTCACTAATTTTTCCATTTTCAATATTTTCTCTTATTATTCTCCAGAGTGATTTTCTCGTGTCGTCATATTTTGTGTCATTAACTGGGAAAAGCAAAGGAAAATTTAGCTTTTCATTAAGATCAATAAACTCGTAAACGACTTTGGACCATAGAATATTTTTATCTTCAACATTTTCATAGTCTACAAACTCAGTGATCGCCTTACTTGACGCTGAAGGATCACCAATTTCTAATGGATTTTTAGCATTCAATAGGTTTGCTTGACTAAAGTTGTCATTGGCAAAGAAAATCAAAAAAGTAATTAGAAATATTTTTTTCATTTTATCTCAAAGTTAGAACAAATGGTTCAACTACAGTTGGCGATTTAAAATCCCCGTCTATTTTTTCAGCATCTAATATGGTAATTACAACACTTGTACCAGAGCTTGCAGCATCAATATCTGCTAGGGCAGATGCATTAGCGTTAACCCTATCCCCAACGATATCTCTAGTATTAAAGTTTCCAACTTTTATTTGAAATCTTTTTACATTAATTGCATAATCATAAAGGAAAGATGGAGGTTTTTCTCCTCTAATCTGACCAAATTTCAGGTTATTCTTAGAAATACCATCTGTATTTACAAAGCTTTCTACACCAGTAAATACCGATCCCCTACCAGGTGGAGCCTCAGCGACGTCAAAAGGCACTACACTTGTAACTGTTTCATCATTAGTTCTTCCCGAAACTATCACATCCATGCTAGTGACACCCGCATCCGGAGCAGCATAATATTTTCCGTTTTGTCTTATAACTTGACCATTTCTAGCTGAAACATTAATTGAAGTTAAATCTGCAACGCCAGGAAATGCTACCTTAATTTCATTCCTTAAGCCAATGTAGAATACTTGCATATTTATTGGTGATACAACAGCCTCATTCGGTTTTGGAATAACGTAAAATTGAGTGTCAACAAGAAGACTATCAGTATTTCCATTATTATCAAAGAATAAATAACCAAAGATTTTTTTAATTCCAGGTGATGAGAATCTTTTATTAAGCTTGATCTTACCATCAACAACCTCCCATTCTGATTCTTTAAGTTTTACATTATCTATCATTAACTCTACAACATCAGGTTTGAAGCTTGAGTCGGTATTACCTACAACAACCTTGGCATCAACAACACTATTTGTGTAATAGGCTTGTCGATCAGTCTCTAATAATGTACTTTTCGAGTCAAAACTAAGCTGACGGTCTTTGGTCTTACTAACCAAAGAATTTAAAATTTCGTATTCAACAGACCTAATATCTGATTGGATCTTAGTGATTTTTGCTAAAGATGCAACTAGTGGAAACTTCTCATAATTATAATATATCCAGTCTTCCTTAATTCCATCTCTGTTTACAACTTGGTCATCCTCAGGATATTCAAACCTTAAAGACAAGTTAGAAAGTGCTGCAGAAAAACCATAATTAGATTGAACAGTTCTTGAATCTCTTTGTACGATTGTATCTAAAACTGCTTCAACTTTTCCTGAAAATCCTTTATAATAATCAATAAACTGTTGTCCTTTAACAGTAACACCATCACTTATAAAAAACGTTTCGTCGAGGTAATTACTTTTATCCATCACTTGATAATCTCTTCTTTGATTAATTTTTTCCTCTCCATTTTCGTCGGTGTATTCAACATCAATCATATAATTATTTTCATCCATTCCAATTAGAGAATCTTTCAAATTTTGAAGAAAAATAAAATATTGATCAGTTGCTTCTTTTAGGTTTGGTAATTCTTCGGACGGTATTTTATAATAATCCTGATTACTGTTTTGATCAATGATGGTGTAAGCATTATCAATGGAAATTTTAAGCTCAGCAGTTGATTTCTCCATATCTTCACTTAAAATCCCTAAAGTAGCCAATACCTCCTTACTTATCTGTAATGCAAGCATTGCAATAAACACGAGGTACATCATGTTTATCATTTTCTGACGAGACTGTTGACTTCTCGTTTGTTTTCCTGATGATCCTGCCATTTTTACTTATTCATTGCGCCAAGCATTGCTTCATACTTAGCATTTAATTCCTTAATTGTATTCTTCATTTTCTCTAACTCTTCTCCAATTCCTTCAGGTATATCCAAAGCATCAGTGGCAGAGTTTACTTGAGATAATGATTTTCCTAGGTTTTGATACAATTTATTAATCTCCTCGATACTTGAACTTGCAGACGAAAGTCCATCACTAACAGATTGCGCATTGTTAGATAAATCAGAGGGAACAGTAATTGATTGTGCAGCTTTCGAAGCAGACGATAAATTAGAATTCAAACTATTAAGGCCTTTAACAGTACCATCTACTGCTTTTTGTAATGCAGCAGTTTCAACGGCAATCGTACTGACAGCATCTTCCTCTTCACCAGGTGATGAAAGAAAATAACCTTGAATACCCGAAAGCGTAAAAATGATTGCCTCAGTTGATAGTCCAGCAATGAGCCATGTATTGGCTGAGAAAATTAGTGATGCATTAATAATTTTTAAAAGTGCACCTATAATTACAACGGCAGCTCCTATTCCGAAGAATAGTTCCATATAATTGTCGGGTATAAATTGTTTTTTCATAATTCTTAATTTTTAGTTTATAGTTTTAATTAAAATATTTTGTTGGGGTTTTCTTGAAAACCTACATCTTCACCTAAATAACTTTGAACTGTTCTGAAACCTATGTAAGACCTTTTTGTATTTTGATATTCATAATCTCTGGTAGAGACCTTTAAAAAATGTGCTACATCTTTCCAAGACCCACCTCTGATAACTTTTTGGTTATTAGTTTTAGATCCTTCAACATTGGGGTTAAGTCCAGCTACTAAATCAGCTGCATCCTTTTCATAATTGGAATCAGTCCATTCTGAAACATTTCCAGACATATTATATAAACCGAAATCATTTGGCCAATAGGACTCCACCTCGGCAGTATATAATATTTGGTCAGCAGCATAGTCACCTCTTTCTGGCTTAAAATTGGCAAGAAAACAACCTTTTTCGTCATAAGTGTATGGGCCTCCCCATGGAAACTCAGCTCTTTCAATTCCCCCTCTCGCTGCATACTCCCACTCCGCTTCAGTAGGTAGCCTGAATTCACTAACTAATTGAATATTTTTTCTAGCTTTTCTTTGGTTTTGATTTTTGTAAAAAGTCCTCCAGTGAGCAAAAGCATTTGCTTGTTCCCAAGACACACCTACAACTGGATAATCATTGTAAGCATCATGCCAAAAGTAATCATTGTGCATTGGTTCGTTGTAACTAAATGCAAAATCCTTATACCATACAGTTGTATCTGGATAGACTTCAATTTGCTTGAATTCAGACCATTTATTTTGATCAATATTAAATTCCCTGTAACTATATACAATTCTCTTTGTTTTGAATGCCCTTAAACCATTTGCTGTTTTATCTGCAGGAATCATAAATCCTTCAAAACCTATGAGCGAATCGTTAGTTTTAATATATTCTTTTGTCTCACCTTTTTCATTGATGGGTTTAGGAAGATTTTCATAGAGCCCTGATGAATCTGCTCCGGAACCTCCCTCTAGTACAGCCGCATAATTAGAATCTACATAATCCTCAACATTCCAATAAAGGTCAGGGTCCCAGTTAAGTTTGTAGGTAAATTTATTGTCAATATCTAGAAAACCTAAACCATTTTGTTCTAGATATTCCTGATAGGCAGATTTTTCTTCATCATCAGATTCAGATATTTTTGCAATAGGCATATAATCCCAAAGTATATCCTCTTCATTGACCTCATCTCCAATTTTTTCATAAGCTGCTCTAGCAAGTTCATCTCTTACAATCGAATCTCTAACCCAATTAACAAATTGTCTGTATTCACCATTAGAAATTTCAGTTTCGTCCATGTAAAACGCTTTTAGAGAAACAGTTTTGAGTGTAGGGTTTTGATCCATATATGCATTTGGGTTGGAGGGACCCATAACGTATGATCCAGATGGGATTAGAACCATCCCTTGAGGTTTATTAGGGAAAAATTTTGAAGCTTTAACACCAACAAGATCACCTCTGTCATCCTTAGAACAGGATAACATTAAGAATAAAAACACTATTAAAAATAATTTTTTTCTCATACCATATTATATACAATATCAAAAATTGGACCCTAAAATAATACTTTTGATTTAATTTTAGGTTATTTTATTTTTTATTCTTGTTAAAAT